>OKJQ01000147.1_pt1 | contig 23460 bp, 19 predicted proteins | sample 1610531 | NCBI WGS metagenome assembly OKJQ01 (sample SAMN04436658, study PRJEB24849) | human gut metagenome | biome: human gut; feature: NICU; material: stool | host: Homo sapiens | place: USA: Saint Louis, MO | collected 2010-06-01 | reverse complement strand
GATAATTTGAGATTAATGCGCGCCCTGGGGACTTCATTCTGGAACGTATCAGCCACTTTTGTCTTTTTCCTTAGTTAATTATCATACGCATTTTCGCCTTATACTTAATAAGGCGCAATCATAAAACAACGCTGAACAAAACAGCAAGCCACCTACTATTAGTAAAACTACAAAACAAATACAGCAACAATTCATATCAATAATGAATGATAATTACATCAATTATTAAAGATAAAAATCACATAACATTAAAATACCCCACACCATAAAACCATCACTTAATGACTTAATTAATCGCCATAAACTTTCTTTAAATCAAGATTGATATATTAAGAGCATCAATGTTAATAACTATATTGATATAGCAGTATGAAGAGTTATAACAAAAGATGTATTGAGCACATTTACACTAATACTCAACAAACAAATGACTTACTTTCACATCTCTACAGCTACCTGCATGATGTAACGATGTGACGGTATCATCTGTTACCGATGATGTAGACACATGTATCGCAATTCTGCGTACAATACCCCTTGGCTTAAACAGTCACAAGCCACTACCCCGGTGTAATCTTCTCCGGACAACAAAGGAGCCAGGCGTTGATATGAAACAGATCACCCTCAGCGATATGCAGCAGCAGAGCGAAGCGGCAGCCAGTGCTCCGCGCCTGCGTGCCCATCGCAATTTTCATCCTGAACTGAGCGACCCGATACAGCGTCTGGCCATCGCCATGGAACCCGGCACCTATATCCGCCCGCACCGGCACAGACATACCTTCGAACTTTTACTGCCGCTGAAAGGCCGATTTGTAGTGCTGAATTTTGATGACCACGGCGTGGTCACCAACCGGGTGGTGCTGGGTGAAACCTGTACGGCGCTGGAAATGGAGGCTGGCACCTGGCATACGGTGCTCTCGCTCGACGCAGGCGGCATGGTATTTGAAGTCAAACAAGGCGCTTATCAACCGCTTGCCGAAATGGACACTATGGCCTGGGCGCCTGCTGAAGGCCAGCCAGGCACTGCCGAAATGATGGCCTGGTATGCCATCGCGCAACCGGGTGACCGCTTCCTGTCTATGCCGCAATAACTACAGGTAGGTTCGACAGGCGCCGCAGGCGTCTGTTTGATACTTCCTGCCGACCACAAAGTTTGCCAAATTGACCGTCCCTTTTTTCGTGCTCCGCTCATACTCACCTTAAATATTGCTGCTAAACAGGAAGAAACGCTTATATTCAGCAAACTATTTTTCTCTACGAATAAGAGATGATAAGATAACGGGAAAGAGTAAATATCGGCAGCAAAACAATAAAAACAGCCAATTTATCGATATATTATTCTCAATGTGAATGGATTTTGTTAATCAGGTAAAGGAAGTCAGCAGAAAAAAATAAATCATTGTTATTGATGCTTTTGCTCACCATGGCGATTTATTTTTTCATCGACATACAATTCTTATGAATATTACAGAACGGAATATCTGGAAGCTAAATAATTTACCGCCAATGGAGTATTGCTCTCTGGCGCGGGCGCAAAAATTATTAAACTGCGAACTGGAAGACATTCTTCACTGGCATGATATTGGCGCAATCAATCTATGTCTTAAGCTTAACCCAACGCCGGGAATATTAAAAATCGCCGTCCTCTCCCATCAGGAAAAAGAGGTAACCAGCGCGTTTAATCCATTTACCTCAGTCGAGGCAGGAGAAACAGTCTGGTCGCATCACTCCCATATCCGCAGCATTCTGCGGCTTGAAGGCGATATTCCGACGATGGAAACCCTGCGCGGAAATACGGTAACCCAGTTCAACGTAAAGGTATTTGCTTCAGGGCTCTGGCATCCACACTGTCGGAACCTAATGGCGCTGCTGGAGGCGCCAGATGATATTCTTTACGAAAACCGCCTCAGCATGATGCTGCCGGATAAACCATTTGTTTATTGTCATTTCATTCCAGAGGAAGACGAACGCCCCTCGATATCATTGAACCGCATCTATATCACCAGCCAGGCCATTGAGAAAATATACGCCCACAGTATTAGCGCCCGGCCTATGGACGTGACGAAAAATCCGCTACTGGATCAAACCCGTTACATCCAGCAGGAATTAACCGTCCTGCCGCAAAGTGAGGTATTGCTGGAATTTATCCATTATCTTATTCAGTCCCATACTGTATTTAATGAGAAGTTGCAGAGTATGGCTGAGCCAGACAAGACTCAGCTCTTTCATCACGTGCTGGAAAGGCTTAAGGAAGAAGGCATGCTTATAGAGAATGCCCAGCCCGATGAAGGCGATATCGGCAGCGAAGCCAGCCGTGAGTCGCAGTTCGCCGGCGAGTAACGTAGTCCTTCAGGCAAGGGACTGGCGGTTTTCCTGCTCAATCGTTATCGCGTTCTCTCGGGCCAGGGTGATGAATTCGCGCGCTGCGGCGCTCTGCCAGGCGCCCTGCCGCTGCAATAAACAGGCCGTGCGCTGCAGCAGCGCAGGTCTTAGCTCAATCGCCACCACATCATCAAACTGCCCGGCGATCGCCGCCGGCAGCAGCGTTGCTAACGTTGTGCTTCGAATAACCGACAGAACGGCCCCGATGGAGTTGGCCTCCATCCGCACGTCTGGTTCGAGCCGATGAAGGCGGCAATAACGATCAATCTGCTCGCGGGTAGCAAACTCGCTGCTCAGTAAAATTAGCGGCTGGGCGTCGAGAGCCTGCAGTTGCAAGTCGCGCTCTCCTGCCAGCGGATGCGCACGGCTCACCACCAGCGCAAGCGTTTCCGTCAGCAGCGGCTGAACCACAATTTCCTGTGACCGGCAATCGTCAAAGGCAATCCCCACATCCAGTTCATCCTCCAGCAGCATCGCCTCCATCCGCTCCTGGTTCATCTCCTGGATAAGCACTTTTACTCCAGGGTAGCGTCGGTAGTACGCCTCCATCAGCGGGCCCAGCATATAGGTAGTGAAAGTTGGCGTCATAGCAATGCGGAGTTTACCGTGCTGGAGATCTTCTGCGTCATGCAAGGCGCGCCGACCTTCCTCAAGCTCGCGTAACGCGCGACGGGCATACTCCAGCCAGATCTCACCGGCATCGGTCAGGCGAATACGTCGGCCAGAGCGGTCGAAAAGCTGAACCTCCAGCATCGCTTCCAGCTGGCGTATCTGCTGTGACAGCGCAGGCTGGGAGACATGCAGCGCCGCGGCGGCGCGGGAAAAGCCACAATGTTCAGCCACAGCGATAAAGTAGGAAAGTTGGCGCAGAAGCATCGGCCCACCTATAAGAAATTCCAATAGGCATTATCATAAATAAGTCTTTTAACTTATGAAACAAGAGACGTACCCTCTTCGCACGACCCTCAACATATTTCACCTTTAACATCGTTTTATGCAGGAGTGACTATGTCCGCTCACGATCGTTATCTTCAGCGCGCATTAGTGCTGGCAAAACAAAACATTGCTGACGGTGGGCGCCCCTTCGGCGCCGTGCTGGTGCGGAATGATGAGATTGTCGCTGAAAGCGTCAATACCTTTCATCTGAGCGGTGACCCAACGGCGCATGCCGAACTGAACGCCGTTCGCGATCTTGCCGCCAGACTGGGAAGCGCGGTGTTGCGTGAATGCGTCATCTATGCCAGCGGACAACCTTGCCCTATGTGCCTGAGCGCGCTCTATTTAACCGGCGTGCGGGAAGTGTTTTTCGCCAATAGCAATCAGGACGGGGAGCCTTTTCAGCTCTCGACCGCCGCGATTTATCAGCAGCTGCAGCAGACGCTGGCCCAGCAAACGCTGCCGATCCATCATCGCCCGCAGCCGGAGGGAACTGAACTTTATCAGCGCTGGGCGGAACGGCAGTCATGACACCAGCGCTGCGACAGAACCTGACGCTGGCAGTCCTGGTACTGACTGGGATCAATATGCGGCCGCTGCTTACCTCCATTGGTCCTTTGCTGCCGGACATCCGCGCAGCCAGCGGCATGAGCTATACCCTGGCCGCACTCCTGACCGCGCTGCCGGTGATCGCGATGGGGGTGCTGGCGCTGGCCGCTGGCTGGGTCGATCGCTATATCGGTCAAAAGCGCAGTATTGCGCTGAGCCTGCTGATTATCGCGGCAGGCGCCCTGCTGCGGGAAATCGCTCCGAATAGTGGCTTACTACTCACCAGCGCTCTGGCCGGAGGAATTGGCATCGGCATTATTCAGGCCGCCATCCCGGCGGTAATTAAGCACCTCTTTCCCCGACGGACGCCGCTGGTGATGGGACTATGGTCAGCGGCGCTGATGGGCGGCGGCGGGTTAGGCGCCGCGTTCACCCCATGGCTGGCGTCACATAGCGCGGCCTGGCATGATGCGCTAGCCTGGTGGGCGCTCCCTGCGCTCCTGGCTCTGCTCAGCTGGCTGGCGATTTGTCGGCATTTGCCTGGCGCACCGCATCAGACCAGCGCTTCCCCCCGGGTCGCGATTATTGGCCAGCGCCGCGCCTGGACGCTGGGACTCTATTTCGGACTGATCAATGCCGGTTACGCCAGCCTGATCGCCTGGCTGCCTCCTTACTACATCCAGCTAGGCGACAGCGCCCAGTACAGCGGTTCGCTGCTGGCGCTGCTGACCGTCGGGCAAACCGCCGGCGCGCTGCTGCTCCCGGCGCTGGCTCGCCAGGAGGATCGGCGCCAGCTTCTTCTGCTAGCGCTGGCGCTACAGCTGATTGGCTTCTGCGGCTTTATCTGGCTGCCAGAGCATTTCTCTGCGCTCTGGGCCATTGCCTGCGGCGTGGGGTTGGGCGGCGCGTTTCCTCTGTGCCTGGTGCTGGCGCTGGATCACGCCGGACAACCGGCGGTGGCCGGCAGGCTGGTAGCCTTTATGCAGGGGATCGGATTTATCATCGCCGGTCTGTCGCCCTGGCTTTCCGGCCTGCTGCGTAGCCTGAGCGGGAACTACACGCTTGACTGGTCCTGGCATGCGATCTGCGTCCTGCTACTCATGGCGCTGACGCTGCGCTTTATCCCGGCACACTACCCGGCCGAGTGGCGACAGCGCGCCTCAGACCTGCCCTGAACCGACGGCGGCGCGTGGCAAAGATAATGCCGCGCGCTCTCGTTGGCCTTCTCCGCCCGCCCCATCGCTAAAACCCGTTTCCTTCGCGTCGCTGGCGCTAAATTTATTACCCTGTGAAATTAATGTGTCGCCGAATCACGACACTCGTAAGTAACTAAAAATTAATAAAAAAATGCCTCTTGTTTCCCTGATTTTTTAGGCGTACATTAGCGCCATCTGGAGCACTAAACGCACAGAATTACGGGCTGCTGCAGGGTGAAGTTACACTGGCGACAGCCCTTGAAAAACAGAACAATTAATTCATTTGAACGTCGCACAAGCGCGTGGAGTGATGAGTCGTGAAATACTTCTTTATGGGCCTCTCTTTTATGGTCATCGTTTGGGCCGGTACTTTTGCCCTGATGATCTAGACTGCAGCGGTGTCAAAAAAAACGGGAGCCTTCATGCTCCCGTTTTTATTTTGCCGTGCTGCCCGCAGCGCTAGCTCGCGGAGGCCAGCAGACCATCCGCGCGGAACATCGCCTTGATACCGCGGATCGCCTGGCGCGTACGGTCCCGGTTCTCGATCAGCGCGAAGCGGACGTGGGTATCACCATAGTCGCCAAAGCCAATCCCCGGCGAGACGCAAACCTTCGCTTCATTAAGCAGCTTTTTCGCAAACTCCAGCGACCCCATGGCGGCGTAAGGTTCCGGTATTTTCGCCCACACGTACATAGACGCTTTCGGACACTCCACCATCCAGCCGGCCTCATGAAGCCCTTTGACCAGCACATCGCGACGGCGCTTATACTGTTCGGCAATATCGCGCACGCACTGCTGATCGCCCTCCAGCGCAGCTATCGCCGCCACCTGCAGCGGAGTAAAAGTCCCGTAGTCATGATAGCTTTTGATACGAGCGAGGGCATTCACCAAAGTCTTATTACCCACCATAAAGCCAATGCGCCAGCCGGCCATGTTATAGCTTTTCGACAGGGTAAAGAACTCGACGGCGACATCCCGCGCGCCGGGCACCTGCATGATGGAGGGCGCTTTCCAGCCGTCATACACGATATCGGCATAGGCCAGATCGTGGACGACCAGAATGTCATACTGCTTCGCCAGAGCGACAACCTTTTCAAAGAAATCCAGTTCGACGCACTGCGCGGTCGGATTTGAGGGAAAGCCAAGGATCATCATCTTCGGCTTCGGATAGCTCTCGCGGATGGCGCGTTCCAGCTCGTTAAAGAAATCCACCCCTTCCACCAGCGGCACTGAGCGCACCTGCGCCCCGGCGATTACCGCGCCATAGATATGAATCGGATAGCTGGGGTTCGGCACCAGTACGGTGTCGCCATGATCCAGCGTCGCCAGCATCAGGTGCGCCAGCCCCTCTTTCGAACCAATGGTGACGATCGCTTCCGATTCCGGATCGATATCGACGTTATAGCGTTCTTCATACCAGCGTGAAATGGCGCGACGCAGGCGCGGGATCCCCCGCGAGGTAGAGTAACCATGGGTGTCAGGCCGTTGAGCAACGGTGCAGAGTTTTTCCACGATATGCGGCGGCGTCGCGCCATCGGGATTACCCATACTGAAATCGATAATATCTTCGCCGCGCCGACGCGCAGCCATTTTCAGTTCAGCAGTAATGTTAAAAACGTACGGAGGGAGACGATCGATACGCGTAAAACGGCGTTCAGGACTGGATTCAGCCATAGGTTCCTCTAATTAACGTTAGCGCCCGGACCGTCCGAGCGACGCTGCCGCTGTTGCGGCTCGTTTAGAAAATAACCTGAAAAAATTCATGTTGTCGAGAGGCCCGTTAAAAAATATTCCCTGGCATATAAAACGGGTATCGACTGCGCTAAATGCGGCAGTTCATTGGCGGAATAATCCCGGGTTGTATAAAAGTGGTAACACACTGATATCTTTCTTAACACAGAATATTATCGTTAATGGCGAAGACCGCCGCTATCGCGATGCTTTTTAATTAATCCCCTTTAAAAAGTGCGACTTTTCCGCTTTATGGTTCCACGGCTGGTCTTCTGCCGTCAGGTTTTTTATCATGTCCCTTTCTGGCCACTGACGCGGCGCACCCATGCACGAAATCTTTACTATGATGCTGGCGGTCTATGATCGTGCGGCCCTGATGCTTATTTGCCTCTTTTTCCTTATTCGCCTGCGCCTGTTCCGCGAACTGTTGCATAAGTCGGCCCATACTCCGAAAGAGCTGCTGGCGGTGACAGCCATTTTCTCGCTGTTCGCGCTATTTAGTACCTGGTCCGGCGTCCCGGTTGAGGGGTCCCTGGTGAACGTGCGCATTATCGCCGTGATGTCCGGTGGGATCCTGTTTGGTCCCTGGGTGGGCGCGATTGTCGGGGCGATTGCCGGCGTGCACCGCTATTTGATTGATATCGACGGCGTGACCGCGGTGCCCTGCTTTATCACCAGCATTGTCGCCGGCCTGCTGTCGGGGTTGATTAATCGTAAAGTGGCCCGCGAACAACGGTGGAAAATCGGCATTCTGGCGGGGATGATGTGTGAAACTCTGACCATGATCCTGGTGGTGGTCTGGGCGCCTTCCCTGAGTCTCGGCGTAGATATTGTTTCGAAAATTGGTATCCCGATGATCCTCGGCAGCGTCTGCATCGGCTTTATCGTGCTGCTGGTGCAGAGCGTTGAAGGGGAAAAGGAGGCCAGCGCGGCGCGGCAGGCGAAACTGGCGCTCGATATCGCCAACAAAACCCTGCCGCTGTTTCGACACGTTAACAGCGATTCTCTGCGCCAGGTTTGCGAGATTATCCGCCGCGACATTACCGCCGACGCGGTGGCGATCACCAATACCGAGCACGTGCTGGCCTACGTGGGCGTCGGTGAAGCCAACTATCAACGCCACGACGATATGATTAGCCCCACCACCCGGCAGGCGATTCGTTATGGGAAAATCATCATAAAAAACAATGACGAAGCCCACCGTACCCCGGAGATCCACTCCTTGATGGTGATCCCGCTGTGGGAAAAAGGGGTGGTGACCGGCACGCTAAAAATCTATTACTGCCACGCCCATCGCATCACTTCGACGCTGCAGGAGATGGCGATTGGCCTGTCGCAAATAATCTCCACCCAGCTGGAAGTCTCCCGCGCCGAACAGCTGCGGGAGATGGCCAACAAAGCGGAGCTGCGCGCCCTGCAAAGCAAAATTAACCCGCATTTTTTATTTAATGCGCTGAACGCGATCTCCTCCTCGATTCGCCTTAATCCGGACACCGCGCGCCAGCTCATTTTTAATTTGTCGCGCTACCTGCGCTATAACATCGAATTAAAAGACGATGAGCAGATTGATATCAAACGAGAGCTGTATCAGATCAAAGATTATATCGCTATTGAACAGGCGCGATTCGGCGACAAGCTGACGGTCATCTACGATATTGACGACGACGTCAGCTGCGTGATCCCGAGCCTGCTTATCCAGCCGCTGGTGGAAAATGCCATTGTTCACGGTATTCAACCCTGTAAAGGCAAAGGCGTGGTGACGATCGGCATTAACGAGTGCGGCAATCGGGTACGCATCAGCGTTCGCGATACGGGCAACGGTATCGATCCCGCCGTGGTCGCCCGCGTGGAAGCCGATGAGATGCCGGGTAACAAAATCGGCCTGCTCAATGTGCATCATCGGGTGAAACTTCTCTACGGCGAGGGTTTGCATATCCGCAATCTGACGCCGGGAACCGAAATCGCCTTTTATGTCCCCAATAACTCTACGCCGCAGGCGCTGACGGAGTCGCTGTTGTCATGAGCGGAGAAAAGATGAAAGTTATCATTGTGGAGGATGAGTTTCTGGCCCAGCAGGAGCTCTCCTGGCTTATTAACACCCATAGCCAGATGGAGATCGTCGGCAGCTTTGACGACGGCCTGGACGTGCTGAAATTTCTCCAGCACAACAAGGTCGACGCCATCTTTCTCGATATCAATATTCCGTCGCTCGACGGGGTTCTGCTGGCGCAAAACATCAGCCAGTTTGCCCATAAACCTTTTATCGTCTTTATCACCGCGTGGAAAGAACATGCGGTGGAATCCTTTGAGCTGGAAGCCTTTGACTACATCCTGAAACCTTACCAGGAGTCGCGCATCATCAATATGCTGCAAAAGCTGACCACCGCCTGGCAGCAGCAAAATAACGCTGCTTCAGGATTAGCCAGCGCAGCGCCACGGGAAAACGACACCATCAATCTGATCAAAGATGAGCGGATCATCGTCACCAGTATTCATGATATTTATTATGCCGAGGCACATGAAAAGATGACATTCGTCTATACCCGCCGGGAGTCATTCGTCATGCCGATGAACATTACTGAATTCTGCAGCAAACTGCCCACCGCGCATTTCTTCCGCTGCCACCGCTCGTATTGCGTAAATCTCAGCAAAATTCGGGAAATTGAGCCGTGGTTCAACAACACCTATGTGCTGCGCCTGCGTGACCTGGAGTTTCAGGTTCCGGTCAGTCGCAGTAAAGTGAAAGAGTTTCGCCAGCTGATGAATCTGTAGAGAGCGGAAAGCACCGCCATCCGGGCTACGACGGTAGCCCGGGAGAAGAATGCTTAAAGCACCTGGCCCAGCGTCTGACGCAGATGCGCGCCGGAGCCCAGCAGGCCTGGGTTATCATGCACAATCAGGTAAACCGGGATATCCTGAACATAAGCTTTAAAACGGCCTTTGTCTTCAAAACCGCCGCGGAAACCAGAGGCTTTAAAGAACTCCAGGAAGCGCGGCACGATGCCGCCGGCGATATACACCCCGCCAAACGTCCCGAGGGTCAGCGCCAGGTTACCGCCGAAGCGTCCCATAATGACGCAGAACAGCGACAGCGCCCGACGACAGTCGGTGCAGCTGTCCGCCAGCGCTCGCTCGGTCACCTCACGCGGCTGCAGGTTCTCCGGCAGTCGGCCGTCCGATTTGACAATCGCGCGATACAGGTTGACCAGCCCGGGACCTGAGAGCACGCGTTCTGCGGAAACATGCCCCAGCTCGGCGCGTAGCTCTTCCAGAATGATCCCTTCTTCTTCGCTGTTCGGGGCAAAATCAACATGACCGCCTTCGCCCGGCAGGCTGACCCAACGCTTATCAACGTGGACCAGATGCGCCACGCCGAGCCCGGTCCCGGCGCCATAAACGGCGATCGGTTTGCCCGCTACCGGCGCACTGCCGCCAAACTGAATAAGGTGCTCAGCTTTCAGCATCGGAATGGCCATTGAAACAGCGGTAAAATCGTTAATTATCTCCAGATGGGCAAAGCCGAGGTTGCGCTTCATTTCGGCGATAGAGAAAGCCCAGGTATGGTTGGTCATCGCCACCCAGTCGCCGGTAATCGGGCATGCGATGGCAATACAACCTTCGTTGACCGTTACCTGGTGCTCCTCGAGGTAGACGCGCACCACTGCCTCCAGACTGGGGTAATCGAGCCCGGAATAGGTCTTTGCACGAGAGATCTCTCCACTCGCCAGATCACATAGCGCCAGGCGGGCGTTGGTCCCCCCGACATCTCCTACTAAAGCAAATTTTGTCATTCCGTTACGGCTCCGCTAAAGTCAAAATAAATCTTTTGGCACACTGTAAATTCATGGCGGCTTAACAACAACGTCCAACGCGCAGACGCCCCTTGTTTAGCGACACAGGTCACATTTAGTTTGTAATCTATGCAAGGTAGCCTGTAAAGGACGCGCCGGATATCAGATGTCATCTTAACTTTATCGTTTCAGCACCATTTGCATCGACGGTCTCCGCTGACGAAGGCAAAGTAGTGCTCCAGCACTTTTACAAGGACATTTCCATGCTCCATCCTCGCGCCAGAACAATGCTGATCCTGTCGGTGCCGGCCATCCTGATAGGTATCGCCTGCAGCCTGATCCTGATCGTGGCGATGAAGGTTGCCGCGCTGCTGCAGCGCGTGCTGTGGAGCAATCTGCCCGCGCAGTTGGGGGTGAGCGCCGACAGCCCGCTGTGGATCATCGCCATGCTGACGGCGACAGGCATCGCGGTGGGTCTGGTCATTCGTTACAGCCCCGGGCACGCCGGGCCGGATCCAGCGACCGAGTCGTTAATCGGCGCTCCCATTGCCACCGGCGCGCTGCCCGGACTCCTGGCCGCACTGATCCTCGGCCTCGCCGGCGGCGTCAGCCTCGGCCCGGAGCATCCGATTATGGTGGTGAATATCGCGCTGGCTGTCGCCGTCGGCTCCCGTCTGTTTCCGCGCGTCAGCTCGCTGGACTGGACCATCCTCGCGGCCTCAGGCACCATCGGCGCCCTCTTCGGTACCCCGGTTGCCGCCGCGCTGATTTTTTCGCAAACCCTCAATAGCAGCAACGATACGCCACTGTGGGATCGCCTCTTTGCTCCCCTCCTCGCCGCCGCCGGCGCGTTGACGACGGGTCTGTTTTTCCATCCCCATTTTTCGCTGCCGATCCCGCACTATGGTCAGATGCGCTTCGTTGATATTCTCAGCGGCATTATCGTCGCCCTGATCGCTATCGCCGTCGGCATGGTGGCCGTCTGGTGTCTGCCGCGACTGCATGCCCTGATGCATCGGTTGAAAAATCCAATCCTGACCCTCGGCATCGGCGGGCTGCTGCTGGGGATCGTGGGGACGATAGGCGGGCCCTTAACGCTATTTAAAGGGCTGGATGAGATGCAGCAGCTGGCCTTCAGCCAGACGCTAACCGCCGCGGATTTTCTGCTTATCGCGCTGGTCAAACTGGCGGCCCTGGTTCTTGCCTCAGCCAGCGGCTTTCGCGGCGGGCGAATTTTCCCGGCGGTGTTCGTCGGGGTAGCGCTGGGGCTGATGCTGCATGCTCATGTTGACGCGGTGCCGGCGGCAATCACCGTTTCCTGCGCGATCCTCGGCATGGTGCTGGTCGTCACTCGCGACGGCTGGTTGAGCCTGTTTATGGCCGCCGTGGTGGTCCCGGATACGACTTTGCTGCCGCTGTTGTGTATGGTGATGCTCCCGGCCTGGCTGCTGCTGGCCGGGAGACCGTTGATGATTGCCAAACGGCATACCGATTAAACGCGGCTGTTTCGCTCCTCAAGGGCCTGCGTCACCGCGCGCAGGAAATCGGGGATATCCATTTTCGGCAGCATCACTTCTACCAGAGTGAGGGTATCGGAGGTGATGCTCTCCGTCATCGCCTCCCGCAGTTCAGACGTCTGAGTGACCCGTCGGCAGCGCGAAGCAACGTCAGGGGCGAAGGCTTCCGGCAGCCGCTGCCAGTCCCACAGAGCGATGTCATTGTAGCGCTGCTCTGGACCATGAATCGCCCGTTCCACGGTATACCCTTCGTTATTCAGCAGCAGAATAAGCGGCTTTTGCTTATCACGCAGCATGGAGCCCATCTCCTGAATGGTCAGTTGGGCCGCGCCATCGCCGACAATTAGCACCACCCGCCGCTCCGCCGCCGCGGTTTGTGCGCCATAGGCGGCCGGGAGAGTAAAACCAATCGAGCCCCACAGCGGCTGGACGATCAGCGATGCTTCAGAGGGCAGCTTCAGCGCCGCAATGCCAAAGGCGGCCGTCCCCTGATCGGCGAGAATAATATCCCCCGGACGCAGGGCGCCCTGCACCGTCGCCCAGAAATTTTTCTGGGTCAACTCGCCTTCAGCGCCCTCCTCAGCCTCCGGCGCCACGATCTGAGGTGTAGCCCACTCCGCCGCCAGCGGGGCGGAAAGCGTCATCAGCGCGGCCAAAGCCTTATCCATCGGCACCCCGCTGAACCAGTGATCGCCCACCCTGACGGCGAAGGGCTGGATCTCAATAGTCTTTTCCCGCGCCAGATGTTGGGTAAATCCTGCGGTGATGGTGTCGGTGAAGCGCGTGCCAATGCAGATGATGGTGTCGGCGTTTTCAATCGCCTCCCGGGTCTGCGGCGCGCTGGCAATCCCGCTGTAGGTGCCGACAAACCCGCTCTGCTGCTCATCAAACAATCCCTTACCCATGAGCATCGTCGCATGGGCGACAGGCGTTTTCGCCACCCACTCCCGGAGCGTCTTCTGCAGGCCATAACGTTGCGCCAGGAAGTCCGCCAGCAGGGAAATGCGTCGGCTGCCCCGCAGCAGGCGGCTGGCATGTTCGCAGAACCCGGCAAGCTGGTTTTCATCCGCCGGAGCGGGCTCCACCAGCAAGCGCTGGGCTGGGGCAATCGCTGCCGCTCTGGCGACATCGGCTGGCAGCATCAAATAGCCGGGGCGATGATGCGTCAACATATCGCGCAGCACACGGTCGATTTCATGGCAGGCGTTGCCGGCGGTCAGCAGCGCCTGGCTACAGGTGATCTGCTCGCTCATGCGGGCGAAATGGCGAAAATCGCCATCGCCGAGGGTATGGTGCAGCAGTTCGCCGCGCTGCTGGGCGCCGGTAGAGGGCGCACCGACGATATGCAATACCGGAATATGTTCCGCATAGCTACCCGCAATGCCGTTCAGCGCGCTCAATTCGCCGACGCCGTAAGTGGTCAGCAGCGCACCGGCCCCTTTGATGCGCGCATAGCCGTCAGCGGCATATGCCGCATTCAGCTCGTTGGCGCAGCCGACCCACCCCAAGGCGCTGTGCGCGATGACGCGATCGAGAAACTGTAAGTTGTAATCTCCCGGCACGCCGAACAAGCGGTCAATACCGCAGTCGACAAGGCGATCCAGCAGATAATCCCCAATAGTGTAGGTCGGTTGCATATCCATTATCCTCATTTTGGTGCAGGTGTAATTTGAGTATTGAATAAGCGATCCGCCTGTCCAGATGGGAGGTGATAATGGCAGTGTAAAGCAATAATTACGCAGAAAAAGCAGTGTACTCCACGCAGAACATTGTTTAGTGTAAACGTATACACACCCTGTTTTGTCGGCGGAGGAAGAATGGTTTACCAGGCAAGCACCACGCGATATCAAACGATGGAGTACCGTCGCTGCGGCCGCAGCGGTCTGCAACTACCGGCCATTTCCCTTGGCCTGTGGCATAACTTTGGCGATGAAACGCGAGTGGAAACCAGCCGGCAGATGCTCCTGCACGCTTTTGACCTCGGTATAACCCATTTCGATTTGGCCAACAACTATGGGCCGCCGCCGGGCTCGGCGGAAAGCAACTTTGGCCGCATTCTGAAAGAGTCGCTCCTGCCTTATCGCGATGAGTTAATCATCTCCACTAAAGCAGGCTACACGATGTGGGACGGCCCTTACGGCGACTGGGGATCGCGAAAATATCTGGTAGCCAGTCTTAACCAGAGCCTTAAACGCATGGGATTGGAATACGTCGATATTTTTTACCATCACCGGCCTGATCCACAGACGCCGCTGATGGAAACGATGCGTGCGCTCGATCATCTGGTTCGTCAGGGTAAAGCACTATATGTCGGGATCTCCAACTATCCTCTGGCCCAGGCGCGGGAGGCGGTGAAGATCCTTAACGACCTCGGCACCCCCTGCATCATTCACCAGCCTCGCTACTCGATGTTCGAACGCGGCGTGGAAGAAGGATTGCTGGATTTTCTGCAGACGGAAGGGATTGGAAGCATAGCGTTTTCACCGCTGGCCGGTGGGCAACTTACCGACCGCTATCTCAACGGCATTCCGGCCGACTCGCGCGCCGCCAGCAGCAGTCGTTTTCTGCAGCCGGAGCAACTGACTCCAGCCCGATTAGAAAAAATTCGTCAGCTTAACAGGCAGGCGGAAGCGCGTGGGCAGAAGCTGTCGCAGATGGCGCTGGCCTGGGTGTTGCGTGAAGAGAAAGTCACCTCGGTGCTGATCGGCGCCAGCAAAACCGCGCAACTGGATGATGCCGTCGGCATGCTGCAGAATCGCCATTTCACCACCGAGGAGTGCGCGGCCATTGACGCCATCCTTGCGCTGTAAAGCAAATGTTACTTTAGCAAAAAGTGCTCTTTCCTGCGCTTTCGGAGTTCGTCCGATGCGGCGGGTCTTTACCGGCCCGTAATATCAGGTTAACAGGCCGCTTACGGCCCCGATCGTGAAGGAGAAGAGTATGTTCAGGTCACTGATTCTGGCAGCAGTACTGCTGGCCGCAGGGCCACTGGTCGCTAACGCTGGTGAAATCACCCTGCTGCCGTCGGTAAAATTACAAATAGGCGATCGTGACAATTACGGTAACTACTGGGACGGTGGCAGCTGGCGCGACCGTGATTACTGGCGTCGTCACTATGAATGGCGTGATAACCGTTGGCATCGTCATGACAACGGCTGGCACAAAGGCTGGTACAAAGGCAGAGATAAAGCCTGGGAGCGCGGCTATCGTGCTGGCTGGAACGACCGCGATGACCACCGCGGCGGCTGGGGACGCGGCCCGGGTGGGCGCGGTCACGGTCATGGACATGGCCATCACTAACAAACGAAAAGGGGAGCCCATCGGCTCCCCTTTACTTTATTCAGCATCAGGAATCAATTAATCCACCCCGAGCAGCGACCCCACTATTAACCAGCCGTTCAGGCTCACCACAATAGCGACTATCGCCCAGCCGATGCCTCTCACCCAACGGGTATTCACCAGGTCCCCCATCAGCTTCGCATTGCTGGTAAATATCAGCAGCGGCACCAGGGCAAGCGCAATGCCAAAGCTGAGCAACACCTGACTCATTACCAGGATGCGCGTAGGATCCAGCCCCAGCAGAATGACGACAAACGACGGCAGCATGGTGATCGCCCGGCGAAACCACAGCGGAATATGAAAGCGGATAAATCCCTGCATAACGACCTGACCTGCCAGAGTGCCCACCACGGTCGACGATAAACCGGCGGCAATCAGGCTGAGGCCAAAGATGGTCGCCGCCGCGTGGCTCAGCAGCGGCTCCAGCGTCATGTAGGCCTGATCGAGATCGGCGACGCCGGTATGGCCATTAAAGTGGAATGCCGCCGCAGCGGTCGCCATCATCGCCAGATTGACGAACCCGGCAATGGTCATGGCGATCGCCACATCCCAGCGGGTCGCGTTATAGCGTTCTTTTCGCGTTCCGCCATGCAGATGCTGGGTAAGCGAGGAATGTAAGTAGATAACGTGCGGCATAATGGTCGCCCCCAGTACCCCGGCGGCTAAGAATACCGCCTCCCCGTTGGGCAGCGTGGGGATCACCAGCCCTTTCGTCAGAGGAGCCAGCGCGGGCTGGGAAAAGATCAACTCCACGACATAGGCCACGGCGACAAACAGCAACAATCCACCGATCACCTTCTCCAGTGGTTTTTGCCCGCGCCGCTGCAGCATCAGGATCAGAAAAGTCGCCACCCCGGTCAGCACCGCCCCCTGCAGAAGCGACACGCCGAGTACCAGCTTAAAGCCAATTGCGGCGCCGATAAATTCAGCCAGATCGGTGGCCATGGCGATAATTTCCGCCTGTACCCAGTAAAACCAGACAACAGGACGCGGGTAATGGTCGCGGATCTGCTCGGCCAGGTTTTTGCCGGTGGCAATGCCCAGTTTGGCAGAAAGCACCTGGATCAGCATCGCCATCAGGTTAGCCCACACCACGACCCACAGCAGCTGGTAGCCAAAGCTGGCGCCGGCCTGAATGTTAGTGGCGAAATTACCCGGATCGATATAGCCAATGGCAGCGACGAAAGCCGGGCCCATTAAGGCGAGCTTCACCTTGCGCGCGGCGCGACTACTGCTATTCTCAACGCGACTGCTAGTCATCTTCTGCCTCTGGAAATATAGCCTTTGCTATGTTTCATGCTATCAAAATGCGAATGATTATCAAGTTCATTTAGAATGGAGATAATGATTGCTGTGATAGAAGGGAACAATAGCTGGCCGGAAATGAAATACGGGCGTCAGAAAACGAGATCCAGCCCGCTATTAAGAGTAGTACAAGAATGCAACTTTTAAAACCTTTACGTAACATAACAAAAGTGGATGTTGGATCACTATTTTTGCCATTGGTCACAGTTCCTTGCAATAGTGTGCAATTGATCTCGTTTTCTTTAAAGCCGTTGCATAGAATGTGCACGGAAATTTAACCTGCCTCATATTTGGAGCAACTATGGACCGCGTCTTGCATTTTGTCCTCGCGATCGTTGTGGTGGCTATACTGGCCCTGTTGGTCAGCCATGACCGCCAAAAGATCCGTATTCGTTATGTTGTTCAACTGCTTGTCATTGAAGTCCTGCTGGCCTGGTTCTTCCTCAACTCCGATATTGGTCTGGGTTTTGTGAAAGGATTTTCCGAGATGTTTGAAAAACTCCTCGGGTTTGCCAACGAAGGGACAAACTTCGTGTTCGGCGGCATGAACGATAAAGGCCTGGCCTTCTTCTTCCTCAAAGTTTTGTGCCCTATCGTCTTCATTTCGGCTTTGATCGGCATTTTGCAGCATATTCGTATCCTGCCGATTGTCATTCGCGCGATCGGTACCGTCCTGTCGAAAGTTAACGGCATGGGCAAGCTGGAGTCCTTCAACGCCGTGAGCTCGTTGATCCTCGGCCAGTCGGAAAACTTTATCGCGTATAAAGATATTCTCGGCAAAATGTCGCGCAACCGCATGTACACCATGGCGGCGACGGCGATGTCCACCGTGTCCATGTCCATCGTAGGCGCTTACATGACCATGCTGCAGCCAAAGTATGTCGTTGCGGCGCTGGTGCTCAACATGTTCAGCACCTTTATCGTTCTGTCATTAATTAACCCTTACCGCGTGGAAGAGAGCGAAGAAAATCTGCAGATGTCGAATCTGCACGAAGGTCAGAGCTTCTTCGAGATGCTGGGCGAGTATATTCTGGCAGGTTTTAAAGTCGCGATTATCGTGGCGGCGATGTTGATCGGCTTCATCGCGCTGATCTCGGCGCTGAATGCCCTGTTCGCCACCGTGACCGGTTGGTTCGGCTATAGCATTTCCTTCCAGGGTATCCTCGGCTATATCTTCTACCCGGTCGCCTGGGTGATGGGTGTGCCGGCAAGCGAAGCGCTGCAGGTGGGCAGTATTATGGCTACCAAACTGGTCTCCAATGAATTCGTCGCCATGATGGATCTGCAGAAAATTGCCTCGACGCTCTCCCCGCGCGCGGAAGGCATTATCTCTATCTTCCTGGTCTCCTTCGCCAACTTCTCATCTATCGGCATTATTGCCGGGGCGATCAAAGGTCTGAACGAAGAACAGGGCAACGTAGTTTCTCGCTTCGGTCTGAAGCTGGTGTACGGCTCCACGCTGGTTAGCGTGCTGTCCGCCTCGATTGCGGCGCTGGTTCTGTAACAGACGTCAGTCATCTGAGCCGGGCAATGCCCGGCTTTTTTTTGCCCGTCATTCACCCAGCGGCTGTGGTTTACCGATCAGATAACCCTGCAGATAATTCACGCCCAGCTCCAGCAAGCGCGCTTTTTGCGGTTCGCTTTCGACATATTCCGCCACCACGCTCATCTGTTTCGCCCGCGCCATCTCGACAATCGATTTCACCATGATGGCGTCCAGCGGGTCCGTGAGGATGTCGCGGACGAAGCAGCCGTCAATCTTAATGATATCGGCCTGTAGATGTTTCAGACGTTCATAGTTCGCATAGCCGGTGCCAAAGTCATCAATAGCGATGGCGCAGCCAAACGCGCGCAACGCTTCAAGATTTTGCCGACTGGTGTCCGCATTAGAGAAGGCCTGCTCTTCGGTCACCTCAATAGTTATAAGTTCTGGCGAGACGCTATAGCGTTGAAACAGCGCGATAATCTGCCCTGCGCTGTTCTTTTGCATCAGAGTTGCAGGCAGCAGGTTGACCGAGAAGCGCTGGCCGGGATGCTTATGGAGCATACTGAACAAGGTCTCCAGCACCAGCATGTCAAAACGTTGGCTGAGGTTAAACTGCACAATCAGCGGAATGAATCGGTCGGGCATAATGACGCTATCGCCACAGCGCATGCGCGTGAGGATCTCATGATAACCCTCCCCCTCCGGATTCTGAATCGGTTGCGCATAGAGCATCAGCGCGCGATCTTTGAGCACTTGCTTGACGCGCATAAGGAGGCGCACCTGCTCGGTAGTTTGATCCACCACCAGATCCTGCTCCTCGTCCAGCGCCAGCACCCGACGTTCACTGCCCGCCTGTTCGGAAAGCCAGCTTAGCTGGCCCAGCATCTGGTAAAGTCCCTCACCCTGACCGTCATCGCGGCCCCAGGCCGCGCCAAACTCCAAATCCAGCGGCTGATTGTGCCAGCTGAACTTTTTGTGGTTGAGGACCGCGACCATATGGTTCAAGCGGGACGACGGCTCCGGTCCATCAAGCACGAGGATCAGTTCGCTGCCCGGTACCTGGAAGACTTTATCCGCCGCTCCCAGCAGCGGTTGCAGCGCCCGAATAATCTGCCGTTTACAGTCCACCCCCATCATCAGACCATAATGCCGACTGAGAAAGTCGAGATTATCAATACGCAGGCTGCAGATAGCCTGCTGAGGACAGCTCTGTAAATGGCTCTCCAGCGCGCGCAGGTTAGGCAAGCCGGTCAGCGGATCCTCTTCCGCCTGGCTACGCCAGCGGCGTTTGTTGCGGTCGCTGCGGGCATAGATGTCGGCCATATAAAACAAACAGATAGTAAAGGAGATCAGAACCGACAGCACAAAGGAGAGTGAATACTCGCTTTGCACCCCCTGGAGAAAGTTTTTGTTATATACCACCAGCAAAAAGGCCGAGACAGACCATGAAATACGCAATAGCGCATGGCCTATTCGACTGATACCGATAAAGTAGACAATAAAAATAACCGGAACTAAATAACCGGCAATAAATTCAGACTGATACGGCGCACACAATAGCGTTAATATCACCGCCAACGCGATAAACCAATATAGGGTAAAGGAGCGATATTGCGGTGCCAGCCACGGTAAACATTCCTGCTGCCAGAAACGTCGGGCGTAGCGCGGACTGATAATCATCCGCATTGGATAATAAAGAAACGTCGTAAAAATTAATGCCGCACTGATTAAACTTTGGATATCTATTACAGTATAAATCAACGGCATACTACCAAAGTAACTGGTAATAGCTAATGGAAACGCAAAATATTGTCCGGCGAGATACATGGTGATTTTCAGGAGCACCGGCGCGAAGAAGCCGCCCCAGAAGATCCGCGCCCCCATATGTTTTGCCGTTGGACCGCAGCGCCAGCGCTTCCCCACCAACAGTCGCAGAATAGCGCAGGAGACAAACACGGCGAACAGTTGACAAAAAAGTAAGATAAACGCCTGCGGCAGCGTTAATTTAATGAGAAAACTATTGGTGATGGCAAACGCGAGAATTAATGGCGCAATCGCATAGCGGCCAAAGATAAAAATAACAGAAAACATCACGCTGATTGGCAGCCAGGCAATATAAATAAGGTTGCCGTCAATTATCGTTTGCGGTGAAATAAAACGAGCCAGCGGAATAGCGACTAAACAAATGATAAAGGCCAATAGAGTTTTTTTGATATTAATGTTAATTTTGTCAAGCATTATTGTTAATTAAAGCTCCAGAAACCTCATCACGTTTAATGGGGGAAATGTTATGTTGCTTATTTAGGGCAGGCAAGGCGAATTATCAGGAAAAAGTCTGAAATTACTTTCGATTTTAATTGCTGGAGATTAACTGACGTAACCAGAAAGTGCTTTACATGAAACCCGCTAAAAACAAAAACCCCCGCCGAAGCGAGGGTTCTGAATTTTGGTGGAGCTAAGCGGGATCGAACCGCTGACCTCTTGCATGCCATGCAAGCGCTCTCCCAGCTGAGCTATAGCCCCGTAACGTAAAGCGTGTCGTGTTGACGGGCGGCATAATATGAATTCCTCGCTCAGGTGTCAACGGCAAAATTATCCTTCCCGATTCAATCGCTGAAAAAGCAGGCAACTTGCTGACATTGCGAGCCTTATCGCAGTCAGAGGTTAAACAGGTCACCTTTTCACGTAAAAGGATGCTATAACATGGGCAGCTAATTCCCATACATTTACTCAGGAAATAGTATGCTCAAGGAACGAATGACACCTGAAGAAATTGCCCATCTAACCGGCTACAGTCGGCAAACTATCAATAAGTGGGTGCGGAAAGAAGGCTGGCAAACCTCTCCGCGACCTGGCGTCCAGGGCGGCAAAGCGCGCCTGGTCCATGTCAATGAGCAAGTCAGGGAGTTTATCCGCAGCGCCCAGCGCGTGGCGGAGACGCCCGGCATCTATTCTCCCCATGATAGCGATCTGGAATCGCTGCTGCTGACCCTCAGTAAAGAACTCACCCCCAGCGAGCAGAAGCAGCTTATGTCATTGTTGCTGCGCGAGGGGATCACCGGGTTACTGCTTCGGTTAGGGATCCGCGATCGGTAAACCATGATGAAACTGAAAGATAAAATGACGCCCGCAGAGCTTGCCGACTGCCTGGGGCTGGCCAGACAAACGATCAATCGCTGGGTTCGCGAGAAACAATGGCGCACCGAAGCAATACCCGGCGTTAAAGGGGGGCGAGCGCGACTGGTGGTTATCGACCAACCGGTACGCGAGTTTCTGACCAACATCCCTGCCAGACGCCATCTGCTTACCGACAATCATCTCGCGGAATCGCCAGGTGCATACCTGGTCAATGAGGCAGACGCGATCTGGCGGCAAATCACGGAAACCCTACAGCTGATGACTCCGGCAGAACAGCTGCAGCTCCGCGATCTGCTGGCCCGGGAAGGGATTAGCGGTTTTCTTGCCCGCCTCGGCATCGCCAGTCCGGAATAACAGACAAAAAAAACGGCAGGGTAACCTGCCGTTGTTTCAGCTGCGTCGCCGTCAGGACGCCTGGCCTTCGCGTTCAGCGATAAAAGCCAGCGCTTTATTGATACGATCTACGCTACGGGATTTACCGATAGCATGGACAGTAACGTCTAGCGCAGGAGATTGCCCTGCCCCGGTAACCGCCACGCGCAGCGGCATACCGACTTTACCCATCCCCACCTCCAGCTCATCAGCAGTTGCCTGAATCGCGTGATGGACGTTTTCCGCCGTCCAGTCGCTAATCGCCGCCAGCTTATCGCGAACCACTTCCAGCGGCTGACGCGCCACTGGACGCAGATGTTTTTTCGCGGCGTCGGCATCGAATTCAGCGAACTCTTCATAGAAGTAGCGGCAGCTCTGGGCCATCTCTTTCAGCGTCTTGCAACGCTCGCCCAACAGTTTCACCAGCTCAGCCAGCTGCGGGCCGTTGCGAGTGTCGATATTTTCCTGCTCGATATGCCACTGCAGATGCGTTGCCACATACTCCGCCGGCAGGGTATTGATATAGTGATGGTTTAACCACAGCAGTTTATCGGTGTTAAAGGCACTGGCGGATTTGCTCACCGCGCCCAGCGAGAAGAACTCAATCATCTCTTCGCGAGTGAAAATCTCCTGATCGCCATGAGACCAGCCCAGGCGCACCAGATAGTTGAGTAGCGCTTCCGGCAGGTAGCCGTCGTCGCGATACTGCATCACGCTCACTGCGCCGTGGCGCTTGGAAAGTTTTTTACCGTCATCGCCGTTGATCATCGACACGTGCGCATAAACAGGCACCGGCGCATTCAGCGCTTTGAGGATGTTGATCTGGCGCGGCGTGTTGTTGATATGATCTTCGCCGCGGATCACGTGAGTGATCGCCATATCCCAGTCATCTACCACCACGCAGAAGTTATAGGTCGGGGAACCATCGGTACGGCGAATGATCAGATCGTCCAGTTCCTGGTTGCTGAACTCGATAGGTCCGCGGATCTGATCGTCAAAAATAACCGAACCTTCCTGCGGGTTGGCGAAACGCACGACGCACGGCTCATCGTCAGCATGGTGCTCGTGGCTATGGCGGCAGCGGCCATCGTAACGCGGCTTCTCACCCTTCGCCATCTGCTCTTCGCGCAGCGCTTCCAGACGTTCTTTCGAGCAATAGCATTTGTAAGCGGTACCGGCTTCCAGCATCTCATCGATTACGTTGTTATAACGATCGAAACGTTTGGTCTGGAAATAGGGGCCTTCGTCCCATTGCAGATTCAGCCAGTTCATGCCATCCATGATGGCTTCAATTGCTTCCGGGGTGGAGCGTTCGAGATCGGTGTCTTCAATACGCAGCACAAACTCACCGCCGTGGTTACGGGCAAAAAGCCAGGAATAGAGAGCAGTACGCGCACCGCCAACGTGCAGATAGCCGGTTGGGCTTGGCGCGAAGCGAGTTTTGATTTTCATGAATTGGCCTTACGTTTAATAAAGATGCCGATAGCCGGCAATGTCCGGTGGAAATTATGGGTCAATATTCTAACACCGTGGGCTGATTCCTCAATGTTGTTCCCATCGGAACGTCACGGTTTGCCATTTTTGTTTATAAATCATGCTATGGCGCCGGTTTCGCGATCGCTTTGTTTAATTTTACGACGAACGAACGAATTCTTTAGAAAAGGCGTTGACTCATTTTCAACTCTCCCTATAATGCGACTCCACACAGCGGGGGTGAT
>OKJQ01000129.1_pt1 | contig 27031 bp, 20 predicted proteins | sample 1610531 | NCBI WGS metagenome assembly OKJQ01 (sample SAMN04436658, study PRJEB24849) | human gut metagenome | biome: human gut; feature: NICU; material: stool | host: Homo sapiens | place: USA: Saint Louis, MO | collected 2010-06-01 | reverse complement strand
ATCATTAATTACTGCTAATGCCCAAGGGAACAATGCGCGATCTTTACTTAGGTAATTTATTACATCTATTTTTTTACTATCACTAAATTCTTTGTTATCCAATATACTTGCAATTTTTTTTTCGATGTCATCTTCGTAATATCTACCATAGAGTCCTCTGCTTATAGTTATTAAGCGTAAGGCATCCCTATAATTTTGTTCATCCGTTTCGGGGTTTAAAATTAATGACATCAGACGCAGTCTTTCCTCTGTGTTCAAATTAATATTATTTATCGGACCTGAGTTGACTTTTTCTCTTTCATATTTCAATGTTAAGGAATCGAGCAAGGCCTCAGTTCGCAAATCATTGAGAACTCGGCTTCCCCCACTTTCTGGGCTATCGAAGCGTAACCAATGATGCACAGTGTTTATATAATAATCTGTAATTTCCTTGTTAACGCTCTTATAACCTATAAACCCTGCAATACCTATGAATATAGCAAAAAAACTAGAGCCATAGATTAACCAGAGTCGTGTCTTTTCTAGGATTGACATCGTCTTATCTATTGCGCTTTCTGTTATTTCTACTTTCGCATTTTCTATCTTGTCTCTTATTTGTTGCATTAGATTTAAATTTTCATCACGAAGCTTTTCAAGCTCCATCTTATGTTTAATAGCATCTCGCTCAGCTAAGATTATTGTAAGATCTCTTTCCATAAGAACCTCATTGGTTTATATAACATTAATATTGCTAAAAGTATAATATTTAACCTAATGCTATATCAATATATTTTTGCGATTTATGAAGTGAAAGTGCTCAGCTATTTGAGTTTATATTGATTGTAATTTTTTCTGTAAACTAATAATCCTAATGAATTATATAGTTAATTACTTCAGAGTGGCAGAACACTTGTACAAGGATCCTGTGTTTGTTTTGTTTCCTTAAACACTTTTCTCCGAGTTTACTCAACAGCCCTTCCCTTGAAAATTATCTATTACAAACGATGGAGCATCGTTCTCATTCATGGGGGCTAAGCTATGAAAATACTTTCAAAAGTCCTGAAGTGGTGTGCACTCTCGGTCGCCACAGTCTTTATCCTCGGATGGCTGTTTGTCTGGCTCGTGGCATCGGTTTGGATGAAACGACAAATTACACTGAAAATGGCTTTTTGCATTACCACACGCTGACTGGCAAGGATATTGAAAACGCCCCGCGTGTAACGGACGATTACTATTTCGAGGCGCATCCCGGTGATGGTTATGCCCCTTCAAATAGCAAGGAGATACCGGTGCTGCACCATTGCGTACGTATCTCGAAACGGTGGGATACACGAAGGAAAAGCGTCGCCTCGGCGAAAAGGAAATCTGGTCAAAACCCGATCAGGTAAACGGGGACATTTTCTATCTGTACTTTAACGCCGCTACGGGTGAAGTTGAGCTGACCAAAGTGATGAATTACTGAGTTAACTTGCTCTGTGCCGATTCATTTTCTTTTTGTGCTTTGGTCATCAAGACCTTCAATTCCTCAATAGTAAGTGAGGGTTTTTGCCTGTGGATCATTGCATGGCAATTGGGACAGACAGGGCGAAGATCATTTACAGGATCGAGTTTGTAGCGCTCTCCAATCTCAGAGAGAGGGGTGATATGGTGGACGTGGATATAGTCCTTGCCGGTTTCACCATATGTTTTCTCAAAGTCCATATTGCACACGGTGCAATGGCAGCCGTAGTGGTCTATACATTTGTCTCTTGCTGTTTTGCTCCGTTCGTACTTGTTAACTTTGATCTGTTTTACGGCCCCTTCATAAAAGGTTTCCGGGACATCATCTGGATAATCGATATCTAACTTGGAAGAAAGCGATTCTGCTTTTTTGATGCCCTCATGAGTGAGTTTCCAGATGCCAAGGCCTGATTCTCTGGCATTATGAAGATACCTGTAATCAACAAGCTTTTTTCGCGCCCATTGGACCATGTTGTTCCATTGGGGACGGTTGCTATCATCAGGAAGCAATATGCTCATTTCTTCATCGGTAAGGCCGAACTCCCTCCCCAATGGTTCATAACATGAGGAAGAACTAACTTCTCCCCCTCGGTTATAAATATTCAAAAGTAAGGGGATTTCAATTTCTTTATAACTCGGGAATGCCATGTTTAACACCATCAAAATGAACAAGTTACTTTCTGAAAATTTCGCGTATATGCCACTCTATATAACTATCCTGCGGATAATTTTCTTTCTGTAGTGGGAGGTGAATTTGAGCTCCTGCGAAGTCCCAAAAGAATCTGGATACAACGCTATTACCATTTACAGCGGAAGATATTTGAACGCGCATGTTTTCATCCACTCCAAGAGAGCCTTTATCAAAGGCTTTATGATGGATTGAGCAGAGAGCTAAGCCATTCGCGATCTCACATGGCCCTCCAAATTGCTTCCATTTGATATGAGCGGCTTCAAGTGCGACAGAGGTATTATCATGCCGCATATTGAAACCGCAAACGGCGCACTGATAGTTATAGGCTCGCAGTACTTGCTGTCGAAATAAGGGATCGCGCTGTTTGCGAATTTGCAGGAGGTCGAATCCCAACTCGTCGGCGAGTTCTTCCTGGATGCTTTCGGTAAAGTGTGCTTCGAGGATTTGCTGAGCTATAGAGTTAATCAGATTCTTACTGTTTATCAAACGAGTGTAATGCGGCTCGTCAAAACCGCCTGCAACATGATTTTCAACCAGCTCTCCCGCAGGAGGTTGTTTGCTGGTACCTGATGTGGAACAGCGCTCAGCATTTTGTAGTTCCCAAAAGCCATCACCTTGTAAACGCCAGAACGGCATATCAGGACGGTACTGTGCACGCTGTGGTCCAAAACGTTCCAGCAGGCTGTGCAGCTGATCGCGTACTTCCGTACCGTAATCAAACAATCGCGCATGCCCATGCTGATAGTTCGCCAGCACGTACAGAAGCAATAAAGGCTTGTGCGGCGCACGCTGTTCGCCTTTGCGCCAGATGGTGATGTCGGCAATTGCCTGTTCGAGAGTTTTACTGGAAGCCATCGCGTTACGGAAGAAGGTAAATAATTGCGATGATGCTCGCAAAACCCAGACCAATCAACCCGCAATCAATAAAACATGACTTTACCGCACCCAACCCTATTTCCTGAATCCCCCTCGCAAATTCCAAATTTCCCCCACCCAAAACCGCTGTATTTATATTCAGCCCTGTATAATGGTCATCAGAAATTACGCCGAACGGCAAAGGAAGTATCGAAGATTATTTAAAGAAGAATTCGCGATATGAAGGTGCTGCAACACCCCCATACCGCTAACCACAACCAACTAGTAAGGAGTTGTATATGGCTGCGACGAATTTTAAGCCAGAGTTTACTGTTTGCAAAACAGAATCAGACGCTTTCACCGGCATGATTGAAAACCGCGAGCTGGTGCGCAAAAACAGCGCCCGCCGTCTGCACGGCAACCAGCCCAACGCGGCACCCATTCATCCTCGCGCGGAAACGCCGCAGGACAGCGCCGCCTGCTGCGAACTGTATGCGCGCATAGACATGAAATATCTTCTTCTGGGCGGCGAATGGTTAACCCGCGCAGGTTTTATCAACGGCATGCCCGTAAAAATCCGCGCGATGAAAGACTGCATTGTGATTACGCCACAACATACAAGAGAATTATGGGGATGCCTGGAAGGTATGAGCGTGGTGAATATTAATAAAAAGAAAGTCGCACAATGGTTAAATACATTTCCAGGAGCGTTGAACGACACCGGTGATATTCCGGTGATTAAGCGCAACGCCTGATAAATATCCCGGCCCTGCGCCGGGATTATTATTTAAGCTGCGTTTTAAAACACCGGCACCCCCAGCCCAACCTTCACCTCCCTCAACGTCGCCTGCGTCACCCCCTGCGCCCGTTCCGTTCCGCGCTTCAGCATCGCCATCAGCTCCCCTTTATCCTGCATGTACATCGCCCTCCGCTCCCGCATCGGCGCAATCAGTTCCTGCAAACACGCCTCCAGCTCGTTCTTACACGCCCGGTCGCCCAGCCCGCCCGCCTGATAATGCGCCTTCATCGCCGCCACTTTCTCCTTGTCCGGATGAAACGCGTCGAGGTACGTAAACACCACGTTCCCCTCAATCTGCCCCGGGTCGCTCACCTTCAGGTGGTTCGGGTCGGTGTACATGGCGCTCACCGCACGGTGAATCGTCTCTTCGCTGGCCGAAAGGTGCAGCGTGTTGCCGAGCGATTTCGACATCTTGGCGCTGCCGTCGATGCCGGGCAGGCGGCTGGTGTCGCTCAGCATCGCCTTGCAGTGGCGCAGCACCGGGGTGGGCAGCAGGCTGTTCATCTTGTGCACAATCTCGTTGGTCTGCTCAATCATCGGCAGCTGGTCGTCGCCGACGGGCACGCACTCGGCCTTAAACGCGGTGATGTCCGCCGCCTGGCTGATGGGGTAGGCCATAAACCCGACCGGCAGCGAGCGGGCGAAGCCTTTCTGCGCAATCTCGTTTTTCACCGTCGGGTTACGCTCCACGCGGGCGACGGTGACGATGTTCATATACAGCATCGTCAGCTCGGCAAGGGCGGGCAGGGCGGATTGCAGGCAGATCGTGGTCAGGTTCGGGTCGATGCCCGCGGCGAGGTAGTCGGCCAGCACTTCGGGGATGTTGTCGCGAATTTTTTGCGGGTTGCTGCCGTTGTCGGTCAGCCCCTGAAGGTCAGCAATCAGCACAAACTGGTTGTGCGTGTGCTGAAGCGCCACGCGCTGGCGCAGCGATCCGACGAAATGACCGAGGTGCAGCGGGCCGGTTGGGCGATCGCCGGTGAGGATGGTTGGTGCGTTCATAAAGACTCCTTAATGTGCAATTGCCGAAAGGGGTCCTGGATGTGTGAAAGCCGCCTTTCGGCGGCTCTCTGAAAATGGGGAAAACAACTCCGGGCCGCCTTTAAGAAGGCAGCCACCAGCGTTTAATGGTGAGTACGGCGGAGCGTGTGTTCATCGAATTAACCTATCATGCAAAAACGCAGGGGTAAAGCGACTCAGGCGCCGCTGCTTGAGGCGCGCACCTTCAGCCTGCCCGCCAGCGTCACGTGCGTGGCGGCATCTTCCTGATTGCACAGGTACTCCACCGCCAGCCGTCCCAGCTCGCTGTAGGGCAGCTGGATGCTGGTCAGCGGCGGGGTGAGCTGCTCGGAAATCTTCTGGTCGTCGTAGCCCGCCAGCAGCATGTCCTGCGGGATGCGCACGCCGTTCACCGCCAGCGCCTGATAGCAGCCAATCGCCAGCCAGTCGCTGGCGCAGAAGATGGCGTCCGGGCGCTCGGCCAGTTCCAGCAGGGAAGCTGTTGCGGTAAAGGACTCGCTGAACTGCCAGTTGGTCTGGCGCACCAGGCCGTCGTCGCACGCGAGTCCGGCCTGCTGTAGCGCCGCCTGGTAGCCCGCCAGACGCTGGCGCGAGGCCTCCATCCAGCTCTCGCCGGTGATGTGGGCGATGCGCGTGGCGCCGCAGGCGATGAGGTGTTTAGTGACCTGGAAAGCGTTGGCGTAGTCGTCCGGAATAAACGACGGTAGCAGCGGCGAGCCGGGGTCGCGCTGGTTGAGCAGCACCAGCGGGATGCGGGTGCAGTCCTGGAATGCCGTCATATCGACGACGTTCGTGACCGGAGAGGCAAGGATAATCCCGATGCAGTTGCGCTTGTCCAACTGGCGGATAATGTTCAGGGCCAGTTCCACGTCGTCGCCGTAGTCGTAGACGGTGAGCAGGGTCTCGTTGCGCCACGCCGCTTCCCGCGCCTGGCTGATGGCGTCGATAAACGGGTCGAAGCTCTGCAATGAGCTGACCAGCAGGGCGATCTCCTCCTGGTTGCGCGGAGCGTGAATGGCGGGGAGGCGGTCATAGCCGAGTTCGGTGGCGACGTTGATCACCCGCTGACGGGTGTCGTCGCTGAGCTTGATGTTGCGGGACTGGTTGAGCACCAGCGATACCGTCGCCTGCGACACCCCCGCCGCCCGCGCAATATCGTTCATCGTCACTTTTGTTTTTCGCTTCATCCGTCCTCTCCCTTTCGCGAATTTGCATCATACCCTAACCGCGCACTTCCGCGCCGTCGATCACGTTTCTCATCCATCGAAGCGTGAACTTTGTGAGAGGCGTCGCTTTTCTGAGCGCCGCGGTTTGCGCATTTATTCTGCAACTAATATTTATTAGCTAAATATTATCAGCAAGAGGACGCGTAATGAAAGAGCAGTGGAGCAGGGAGCAGGCACAGGCGTGGTATCAGCAGAAAGGCTGGCTGTGCGGGTTTAACTATCTGCCGTCGACGGCGGTGAACTGGACCGATATCTGGCAGGAAGAGACCTTCGATGCCGACACCATCGACCGCGAGCTGGGCTGGGCGGCGTACGCGGGCTATAACACCCTGCGCATCAACCTGCCGTTCATCGTCTGGGAGCACGACCGCGACGGGCTGATGGCGCGCATCGACCGCTTTTTGACGATTGCCGACGGTCACGGGTTCAGCACCATGCTGACCCTGATGGACGACTGCGGGTTCTCCGGCGACGAGCCGTACCTCGGCCCGCAAAAGCCTCCCGTACCGGGCAAGCACAACAGCCAGGCGGCGGCGAGCCCGGGACGCGATAAGGTGTGCGATCGCGACTGCTGGCCACAGATTGAGCGCTATATCCGCGACGTTGTGCGCCAGTTCCGCGAGGATAAGCGTGTATTGCTGTGGGATCTCTACAACGAGCCGGGCAACCGCGGCATTTTCGCGACGGGCACCGAAGAGGTGCTGTACGACGAGAAGCTGGAAACCTGCGCGCATGAGTTGATGAAGCTGGCGTTCCGCTGGGTGCGTGAGGAAGATCCGACCCAGCCGCTCACCGTCTGCGCGTGGCGTCTGCCGGCGGAAGAAGAGGGCGAGACGTTTTACCAGCACCCGCTGGACCAGACCGCGCTGGCGCTGTCAGATGTGGTGAGCTACCACGCCTATACCAATACCGGGCGCATGACGGCGATTATCCAGCAGCTTCAGGCGCTGGGCCGCCCGATCTTCTGCACCGAATGGCTGGCGCGTCACGTGGGCGGCACCATCGAAGAGCAGCTCCCGCTGATGTACATGGCGAAGGTCGCGCCGTATCAGTGGGGGCTGGTGCGCGGTAAAACCCAGACCTGGCTGCCGTGGCCGGTAGTGATGAAGGAGTCCACGGACTACTGCCGCCTGTGGTTCCACGACGTGTTTGAGGAGAACGGTATCCCGTTCTCACGCGCTGAAATCGCGCTGATGAAGAAGCTGCGCAAAATCGCCCCGAATCCGCAGGGCTAATAATAATGACCCGGCGCGCTGTCGCCGGGCAACCAGGTACGCACTATGGCAATGACAATGAAAATACCGTCTCGCGAGTTGTGGTCTTACTTTGGCTATGGTTTAGGTCAATGTTTTAGCTTTGGTTTAGTGGGTTCGTTTATAAACTATTTTTACACCGACGTGCTGGGGATCTCGGCGCTGGCGGCAAGTACCATCTTCCTGATTGCCCGCGCGTGGGATGCGGTTCACGATCCGCTGTTTGCCAGCATTATGGACACCATTAACAGCCGGTTCGGCAAGTTTCGCCACTTTTTACTGATTGCGCCGCTGCTGATCACCGGCGTCACCCTGCTGGCGTTCTATAAAATCGAAGCGGACATGACCACCAAAATCCTCTACGCCGGGGTGACGTATATCCTGTGGGGGACGCTGTACGCCATCTCCGATATCCCGTTCTGGTCGATGTCGTCGGTGATGACCAACGACTCCGGGCAGCGCACCCGCGTGGTAACGGCGGCGATGCTCGGGGTAAACGCCGGAATCGCCTGCGCCAGCATCTTCTTCCCGAAGCTGGCGGCGTTCTTTGCCCAGTACAGCAACGATAAAGGCTACTTTATGGCGGCGCTGGTGATGATGCTGGTGGGCCTGCCGCTGATGCTCAACGGCTTTATGCAGATCAAAGAGCGCGTGCCGCCGAGCCCGGAAAAGGTGACGATGCGCGACACCTTCCACAACCTGCGCCAGAACAAGCCGCTGTTTATCGTCCTGCTGTCGTTCTTTTTCTGCGTGTTCCATAACGTGGCGGGGGGGCTCTATATCTACTTCTTTATCAACAATATGGGCGACGGCAGCCTGCAAATGGCAATTGGCGTGATGGGAATAGTGGCGGCGGTGCTGTGCCTGGTCGCCCCGCTGCTGACCCGTCGGATGCAGAAGCGGAAGCTGTTTATGATCCTCTGCGGGCTGGACGTGGCGGTCCGCGTGGTGATGTGGTTCACGGGCTATCAGCACACGGCGCTGCTGTTTATCCTGCTCGGCCTGAGCACGCTGTTCGTGATGATGACCAACATCCTCACCTCGTCGATGATTGCCGACACCATTGAGTACGCGGAATACCACACCCACAAGCGCTGCGCGGCGATCACCTTCTCCGGGCAGACCTTTACCGGCAAGATGTCGGTGGCGGTGGGCGGCGGGCTCATCGGCGTGTTTCTGACGATGATCGACTATGTGCCGCAGGCGCAGGCCCAGAGCGACAGCGTGCTGGCGGGGCTGTTCTTCGGGATTTGTTTGTTACCGGCGATAGGCTCGCTGATTCGAATGGGGTTTATGTCGCGCTTCACCTTTACCGAGGAGAAGCATGCGGAGGTGTGTCGGCTGCTGGCGGAGCGTCGGCATCATGTAGAAAATAGCCGTGCAGAGAATGAGCGGCTGGAGCGTCCGGCTCCGGCGAACTAAGAGAAATGGGCGCCTGTCATGCAGGCGTCCACTTCAGAACTTAATTCACGTCAGTTATCCCACAGCAATCACGCGCTAATTTCAATAATTGCTGAGTCATTGTGGCGGCATCTGCTGCTAAATCTACGGTGGCAAAGTGGATTTTATGCCCCTGTACCTCAACGAATTCGTAGAGCATTACATCGACGGCTGGATGAAGTAATAATCCAGCTGAACGGAGAGATAATGGATCTGTTCGGTTCTCCTGCGTTCGCAGATAGGTATAAATCTGGTAGATATAACCGCTGCGCAAGCTCTTATCGCGATACCAGCCTTTAGTCAGAATGTTATTGAATTTGGTGTCGATGATGACGCGCTGTGCAGGTTGCTTGTGCTCAAGAATAATGTCCGAGTTCATGGTTGGGAAAATACTTTCGCTCCCTGCACTTTGAGACGTTAATCCCCATTTCAACTCTTTTCCGGCAGCGACTGTCCAGTCTTTTTTGGGAAGATGGAAGTGATAGAAACCCGCCATACTTTTCTCGAACAGCTTGCGCATCCAGTAAGGGTCATCAGAAGGCGTTGGCAACAGTTTTTGCCCCGCAGTTTGGGTTGGTAGCCATAATTCAAATGCCAGCTTCGCGGCATCGACCATGGCTTTATCCGCCGCATCGTGGCGGCCAAAACGTGTGATTGACGGCAGTTCACCTTTACTGGGCATACCCCCCTCAATACCACGACGACGCAAATTGATTGCCATTGCGCGACATTGCGCAGCCAGCGGGCCGTTGCTGAGCAGCGGAACAAGGTGCTCTAACGCAGAGCGAACATAGCGATTTCGTGGTGTGTCCAGCGTCATTTCCTGAAACTGGCAGGCTACCTGTGCCCGCTCAAGCAATTGTCGACTGGTTGTGCGCAGAACATCAATGCGTCCCCTTACCCTGTTAAGCGTGGCGCGGCGAGTTTGGTATCCCATACTTAAATGCCTTAACAGCCGCTGCTCCACTTCGTGAAGCAGGATCCTGGCCACCAGCGCCGGGATCTCCTCCGGGTTGTTTTCAGCGGCAACCATGCTGCGCCCGTGGTGGCGAAACAGGCTGGAGGCGTACAGCATCAATAGCCAGATATTCCGCAAAGGAATACGCGATACAGCTGCCCGAGCCTGCGTATCGTCACGTTCAGCAAGATCGGTCATACGCTGAGAAGTTCCTTTCTGGAATCCTGGACTTTCTCCGGCGCATCAAACCAGTATTCGGCAAGTAAAGGGCAGATTTCGGTTTCGACAATCTGCTCGTACCAGGCCATCCCGTCGTCAATTTTCAACCCCGCAGGTGGGGTAACATAGCTATGCCCGATACAAAATTGAGGTCCCAGGGCCGCATCCCTGGACAATTTTTCATTTAACGCGGTGAATTTGGATTCAATAAAGGCTAATGTTTCCAGGCTCACATTAAACCGTTGGTTAACCCATTTTTTCCACGCGTCGTTAAACTCGGGCTTTAGATCAATAAACGCAAAGCGGCGCCGTAATGCCAGGTCTAGCAGGGCAAGCGAGCGGTCAGCGATATTCATCGTCCCGATGATATACAGGTTTTCAGGAATGTAGGTTTTTTCATCCATATCAGATCGATATGAGAGCTCAAGCGCCTCGTTCGGCGTACGTTTATCCGCCTCCATCAGCGTCAGCGTTTCGCCAAAAATTTGCGCAGGATTGCCCCGGTTAATCTCCTCAATAATGACCACGTACTTAGTTGTCGGATCGTTTACTGCTTTGTCGATTGCATGGAGAAAAGGCCCGTCTACCAGTGCTAAACGTCCTTCATTGTTAGGACGCCAGCCTCGAATAAAGTCTTCGTAGGAGAGGGTAGGGTGGAACTGCACCGCGCTGATGCGCTTAGAGGTTTCCTCGCCCATCAGACAATACGCCAGACGGCGCGCAAGCCAGGTTTTACCGGTTCCCGGCGGGCCCTGAAGGATCAGGTTTTTTTTGGCCTGTAACCGCTGAAGGATGAATTGGATTTTTTCCTCTTCTAAAAAGCAGCCCTCATCGATCAAATTGCTTATCGTGTAAGGCTTGTGGGGGATTTCCGCGGGCACGTTCTCTTCAACCGTTTCCTCGGTGATGCTCTGCAATTCACCTTTATCGAAGTTGAGGTATTCATAATTGCCGGGGGTCTGAAACTCCAGTTCATCATCGTCACGTAGTTTTTGCAGATAATATGAAATGGATGATTCAATAGTATTGTTATTGGGATAATCCGCCTTAATCTCATCCAGATAGGCCTCTTTTAACTCCCTCAAAGAGAAAAAGGGGCTGTCTTTTCGTAGGCACAGCACCTTGATCTTATTGAGCAAATACGCTTTCCATGTCAGCCGCTCGACTTCATCATTTGACTGTTGCAAATCGATATTCCATGCCGCCAGAGAGAGTTCAGGGAAGGAGTGAACCGGATAGTTTGGCTGGGTAAAAGCCTTTTTGAGCGCCAGGGCTACGGTCTGATAGTTGTGTCCGCTACAGCGCCCTTTGGCACCTTTTTTAATGATTTTAATGTTCAGGACTTTCTGGATGTAGTACTGAGACTGGCTATCCAGCGTAGGGTAGAACCAGGGGCGTAGCCAGTACAATCCCATTGTCAGGTTCCAGCCCACATTGCGCACGTTAGATGCGGCGTCATAAGAAAAGAGGAAGTCAGCGGGATCGGCGTTTGGGGTGTCGGCGAAGGAGATTGCCTGAGAAAACATTTCCCACAGCGTATCGATGTCTTCAGGCTTACGTGATTTCTCATAGCCAAAGAACCAAGATTTCTGATTGTTCAGTAGCGGAATACCGTCGAACGATTCAGGAACCTTTTCGCGTACGCCTATCAGTTTTGCCAGGCTGGCTGCGATATTTCTTCGGTTGGTAACGGTAAGCGAGCGATTAAACAAGCCCATAGTGGTGAAAGGACAAATGTCTTTCAAAGGATGGGGGACGCCATTAGCGGGCTTGTCCTGTAGGTGTGACATACTACCAATCTCAGCAGCAATGCGGTGAATACCCGCCACCAACTCCTTTCTTCGATTTCGCCAGGTCAGTAGCTGAGAGGCAAAAGCCTGATAAAAGTCTGCCCATTCGAATCTGACGTCTTGCTCAACTGCGTCCATATGCTCTCCAGTAAAATTACAGGCTTCAGTAACCTGGCGAATGAATTTTACGGGATTGCAAGCCTGAGTGAATAACTACCTAAAACAGTGATCTATAAGGGCATGCCGAATCAACATGCCCCTGGACGATGTTACAGCGACTTCACAAACGCCAGCAGATCTTCGTTGAGCTGGTCCTGGTGGGTCAGCGCGAAGCCGTGCGGCGCGTTGTCGTACACTTTCAGCGTGGCGTTTTTGATCATCTCTGCCGCCAGCTTGCCGGTCGTTTCAAACGGCACGATCTGGTCGTTGCTGCCGTGGATCACCAGCGTCGGCACGTCGATTTTCGCCATATCCGGGCGGAAGTCGGTTTCGGCGAAGGCGGTTACACAGTCGATGGTGCCCTTCAGGGACGCCAGCAGGGCGATGTTCAGCGTCTGCGTCAGGGCACCGGCAGAAACGGTCTGCCCGGCGTTGGTGCCGTAGAACGGGGTGGCGAAGTCGCTGATGAACTGGGCGCGATCTTTACGCAGTCCGTCGCGAATCCCGCTGAACACGCTCTGATCGACCCCTTCCGGGTAGCTATCGGATTTGCCGAAAATGGGCGTTACCGCGCCCAGCAGGGCGAGACCGGCCACGCGTTCGCTACCGTAGTTGTTGATGTAGCGCGTCACGTCGCCGCCGCCCATGGAGAAGCCCACCAGCGTCACGTCGCGCAGATCCAGCGTGGTGATCAGGTCGTTAATGTCGGATGCAAAGGTATCGTAGTCATAGCCGTTCCACGGCTGATCCGAACGCCCAAACCCGCGACGGTCAAAGGCGATGGTGCGGTAGCCGCGCTCGGCCAGGAAGTTCAGCTGGCTGTCCCACATATCCCCGTCCAGCGGCCAGCCGTGGCTGAAGAGAACCGGTTTGCCCGCGCCGCAGTCTTTGTAATAAATCTGCGTACCATCTTTTGCCTTAAACGTTGCCATAGTGTGTTCCTCTAAAGGTGCTTGTTATGTTCAGACCGGCGCGACCAGATAACGAATTGCCGGTGATGTTGTGCCCTGATGAAAAGCCAGAACGCGGCTCTGCAACAGGAGGTCATTCATGGTGTGGCGTTCCTGCTGGCGCAGATGCTCAATCCAGGAACCCATCAGGAAGGTCTCGATAAACAGACCCGGACGTTCAATATCTTCGTACACCGCCCAGCTCATCGCCCCGGCGCGGCGGCGCACCCGGCGTAGCTCGTGCACGGCCTGCAAAAACGCTTTCGCGTTCTGCGGGTCGATGATGTACTCATGCGACACCAGCACCGGGCCACGCTCGTTCGGGAGTTCAATCTCCACCCCGTCCAGCGGCTGCCCGCTCAGGTCGAGATTTAAATCCGGATCTTTCTCCAGCTTCCAGCGGAACACCGTCATGCTCGCCAGCACCATCCCCAGCGTGGCGACCACCAGCGAAGCCGGCGTGCCGAACTGCGAGGCGATCTGGCCCCAGACGGCGCTGCCTGCGGTCATCGAACCGAAAAAGACCGTCAGATACACCGCCAGCGCCCGGGCTTTTACCCAGCGTGCGGCGCTGCGCTGCGCGCCAAGGTTGAGGGTGGAGAGCACCGCAATCCACGCGAAGCCGGTAAAGAACTCAAACAAGTTTAGCAGCCAAAAGTGACGTACAAATGCCAGCGCCAGCATGGTGATCGCAAACGTCAGGCTGGCGGTCACCATCAGCCGATCGGCGTTCAGCCGCTGGCGCAGACGCGGCAGCAGGATGGCCCCGGCAATGGCGCCAAGGCCGATACACGCCAGCATCACGCCATAGCCCGCCGGGCCTAAGCCCAGCTCGCGGCGCGCCACCAGCGGCAGCAATGCCCAGCCCGCGCTGCCGAAAACAAAAAAGGCCACGGTGCGCACCAGCACGTTGCGCAGCACCGGCGCGGCGTGCACGTAGCGAATCCCGGAGCGCACCGCAGAGAAAAAGTGCTCCGGTGGCAAACGCTGCACGGACGGCGCCGGACGCCAGCGCCACAGCACCCACGCCACGCCGATCACGGACAGCGCGTTGAGGGCAAACACCATCCACGGTCCGGCAAGAGACAGCAGAAAACCGCCCAGCGCGGGGCCAATCGCCCGGCTGATGTTCACCCCCAGCGAGTTCAGCGCCACGGCGGAACCCAGCTCGGGCTTGCTCACCAGGTCAGGGACAATCGCCTGAAACGGCGGCGAACTCATGGCCGCGCCCACGCTCAGCAGAAACGTCGCCGCCAGCAGAACGGTGGGGGTGACGTGTCCGGTAAAAGAGAGCAGCGTCAGCCCGGCGGCGGCAATGAACACCCACAGCTGGGAGAAGAGCAGGTATTTACGTCGGTCAACGATGTCCGCCATCACCCCGGACGGCAGGGCGAAAAGGAACATCGGCAGGCTGCTCGCCGCCTGCACCAGCGCGATATCCAGCGGATCGGCGCTGAGCGTCAGCATGCTCCAGTTGATACCGACGTCGCTCATCCATGAGCCGACGTTAGAGACCACCGTGGCGATCCACAGCATGCGGAACACCGGCTGGCTCAGCGGCTGCCAGGGTGAAACCGCGGGGGCGGGCGTCGTCTCGACGTGTGCGTCGCGAACGTCGTTAACCTGGGTCATGCGAACCTCTCCGTTGTTTTACGCTGCATTCGCCACTGGCCCGGCCCGGTAAGGGCGAGGGTGGTGAAGATAATCAGCAGCAGCCAGCCAAACTGCCCCTCGGCAATCGACCAGTTCGGGTGGACCGCCAGCATCGCCACCAGCAGCACGGCAATAATCGGCAGGCACGCCAGGCGGGTGTAAACCCCCGCAATGATAAACAGCGGGCAGATCACCTCGGCGACGATCGCCGGGATCAGGCTGGCATACGGCCCGAAACCAAACGGATCTTCGATGCGCGTCAGCTCTTCGCTGAAGTGCAGCACCTTCGGCAGGCCGTGCACGTAAAGCAGCAGCAGGCTGCCGGTCAGGCGCAGAAAAAACAGCCCCGGATCGATCCGGGGCGAAACGTCATTTTGTTTCATCAGAATGCAAAGCAGCTGCAACCCAGCGCCCCCCAGAAAGCGTTATCGTCGGATACCGGCATCGCTGACGTACGGGCGAAATCATGCTGGTGGCTGTGAACCCCGCACGGGCCGCTACAGTGGTGAGCCACACTCATACCCACGCGTGCGGCCTGCGGCGGCGCGCTGCGGTAGTGGCCCGGCACCTTCACCACCGGGGACCACTCGGGCAGGACCGGAATGGCGGGCGGCGCGAGTGGGCCAAAGGCGCCTGCGGCATAGACGATATCGCCGTTCACCACGGTGAGGACGGACTCGATGCCCTTGATCTCCTCCTCCGGCACGCGGAAGTAATCTTTGCTGAGCACCGCCAGATCCGCGAGCTGGCCCGCTTTGATCTGCCCCTTCTGGTTCTGCTCGCTGGAGAACCACGCGCTGCCCTGGGTCCAGAGCATCAGGGCGGTATCGCGATCCAGTCGGGCGCTGTGGTCGTACATCTGCATCCCGCCAACGGTACGCCCGGAGACCAGCCAGTAGAGCGCGGTCCACGGGTTGTAGCTCGCCACGCGGGTGGCGTCGGTCCCTAAGCCCACCGGCACGCCGGTCTCAAGCATTTTTGCCACCGGCGGCGTGTGGCGGGTGGCTTCGATGCCGTAGCGCTCGGCAAAGTATTCCCCCTGGAAGGCCATGCGGTGCTGGACGGCAATACCGCCGCCGAGTGCTTTGATGCGGTCAATGTTGGCCTGCGACACGGTTTCGGCGTGGTCGAAGAACCAGTGCAGCCCGTTGAACGGAATGTCACGGTTCACCTTCTCGAACACGTCCAGCATGCGGCTGATGGATTCGTTGTAAGTGGCGTGCAGGCGGAACGGCCAGCGGTGCTCCACCAGATGGCGCACCACGCGCTCCAGTTCGTCCTCCATGCCCGGTGCGAGATCCGGGCGCGGCTCGAGGAAGTCTTCAAAATCGGCGGCGGAGAAGACCAGCATCTCGCCCGCGCCGTTGTGGCGGAAGAAGTCGCTGCCCTGGCCCGGCGTAAGCATGTCGGTCCATTTTTCAAAGTCTTCCAGCTCGTGGCCCGGACGCTGGGTAAACAGGTTGTAGGCGATGCGGATGGTCATCTGCTTTTTCTCGTGCAGCTCGGCAATCACCTCGTAATCTTCCGGGTAGTTCTGGAAGCCGCCGCCTGCGTCGATGGCGCTGGTCAGCCCCAGGCGGTTCAGCTCGCGCATGAACTGGCGCGTGGAGTTAACCTGCTGCTCCAGCGGCAGCTTCGGCCCCTTCGCCAGCGTGGCGTAGAGGATCATGGCGTTCGGACGGGCAATCAGCATCCCGGTCGGGTTGCCGTTGGCGTCGCGCTGGATCTCGCCGCCCGGCGGGTTTGGCGTGTCTTTGGTGTAGCCGACCACCTTCAGCGCGGCGCGGTTGAGCAGGGCGCGGTCGTACAGGTGGAGGATAAACACCGGGGTGTCAGGCGCGGCGTCGTTAATTTCGTCCAGGGTCGGCATGCGGCGCTCGGCGAACTGGAACTCGCTCCAGCCGCCCACCACGCGCACCCACTGGGGCGATGGCGTGCGCAGGGCCTGCTCTTTCAGCATCCGCAGGGCGTCGGCGAGCGACGGCACGCCTTCCCAGCGCAGCTCAAGATTGTAGTTCAGCCCGCCGCGAATGAGGTGCAGGTGCGAGTCGTTCAGGCCGGGGATGGCGGTGTGGCCTTTTAAGTCGACCACCTTAGTGCCGTCGCAGTGGTGTTGCATCACCTCGGCGACGGTACCCACTTCCAGAAATTTCCCGTCGCGCACGGCAACGGCTTCCGCGACAGGATTCTCGCGATCGACGGTGTGAAACTGGCCGTTAACCAGAATGAGATCGGCTTTACCGAGGGTAACCATAATAGCTCCAGACTCAGAGGGGAATGGTCAGGATTATGGGAACCGGTTTCGGTAAAGATCCAGTTATACAATAGGATAGGTATACCAAAGTATAACTATACCTAAGGTTAACTATACGAAGAGATAATTACACCACGGCGATGTGGGTCATAGGATGAACGCGATTTTATCGGCGTGCTGTTCGCGGCGATTTTAACCTTTAACCTCACTGGATACTCTTATGACCACTTCTAAGCTCGAAGTCTTAACCCCTGCCAACTGTCAGATCATCTTCATTGACCACCAGCCGCAGATGGCGTTCGGCGTGCAGTCTATTGACCGCCAGGTGCTGAAAAACAACACCGTGGCGCTGGCGAAAGCGGCTAAGGTGTTCAACATTCCAGCCATCATCACCACCGTTGAGACCGAAAGCTTCTCCGGCAATACCTATCCGGAGCTGCTGGACGTGTTCCCGGGCCAGGACATTCTGGAGCGTACCTCCATGAACTCCTGGGACGACCAGAAAGTGCGCGACGCGCTGAAGGCCAACGGCAAGAAGAAGGTGGTGGTCGCCGGTCTGTGGACCGAAGTGTGCAATAACAGCTTTGCCCTGTGCGCGATGCTGGAAGGCGACTACGAAATTTATATGGTGGCGGACGCGTCCGGCGGCACCTCCAAAGAAGCCCACGACTTCGCGATGCAGCGCATGATCCAGGCGGGCGTGATCCCGGTGACCTGGCAGCAGGTGATGCTGGAGTGGCAGCGCGACTGGGCGCGCAAAGAGACCTACACCGCGGTGATGGATATCGTGCGCGAGCACTCCGGCGCCTACGGGATGGGTGTGGATTACGCCTACACCATGGTGCACAAAGCGCCGTCTCGTCAGAAGAGCGAGCACCGCACCTTAGCGCCGGTTCCGGCACGCTAAGTCCCGCTGGCGGGCTGGTCCCTCATCCGGCTCGCCGCTGCCTTTTTCTCTGGAGTTCACAATGAGTACAGGGTTGATATCCCTCGCGGCAGGCGTGTTGATTGGCCTCATGTATGCCGTGCTGAAGGTGCGTTCCCCCGCGCCGCCCGCGCTGGCGCTGATTGGCCTGCTGGGGATGCTGGCGGGGGAACAGGCAATGCGTCATCTTTTATCCCGCGACAATCCCGCGGGCGTGCAGGTGACGGTTCCCCACGTTCAGCACCTGACCGGAGCGTCAACATGAAGGCCTGGATTATTTCGCTGGTGTGCGGGGTCGCGGCTGGGGTACTTTACGCCCTGCTCGACGTGCATTCCCCGGCGCCGCCGGTCGTCGCGCTGCTTGGCCTGTTCGGCATGCTGGTGGGGGAACAGCTGATCCCCATCGGACGGCGTCTGGTGAGCCGCGAACCGCTGACCCTGGCCTGGTTTCGTCATGAATGCGTACCGAAGATCAGCGGTACCGCGCCCCCAGCGCCCGCGAAGGAAAGCCGCGACGCGTAACGATTTGTTTGAGGAAAGACAGCATGACGCTGCTGTGGCGCATTGCCATCATTGATGACGAACGCTCTGTTCGCAGCGGGCTCAGTAACCTGCTGCAATCGGAAGGGTATGCTACCGATACCTTCGATTCGGCAGAGGTGTTTTTGAGCCACCCTCTCGCCCTGTCCGGCGCGTCGCTGGTGATCACCGACATCAAGCTGCGCGGCATGAACGGCATCGAGCTGTTTGAGAAGCTGCGGTTGCTGGCCACGCCGCCACCGCCAGTACTGTTTATCTCCGGTCATGCTGATGAAAATATGCAGCGGTATGCACTCAGTCTGGGCGCCGCTGCATTTTTGCGTAAGCCGATTAACATCGATATTCTGCTGGATCATATTCAGCGGGAGCTGACCCGCCGACAATAAGGATCGCGGATGAACGAACATACGTCGCCTGCATTTTGGCCCGCCCGGGGAAATCTCCATGAAGGGCGGGCTTTTGTTCTGAAAGAGGATGTCATTTTTACCGTGCTGGCGCAGGAGGGCGGCATCGCCTGGATGAACGGGCGGCATCCCCAGTCCGGCGGTTCGTTTATTATTGCCACCGCGGTCAGCGATGAAGAAGAGGAGCGGGCAACGCGGCTGCTGAAAAACGAGTTTGCCCTGCGCGATCGGCTTCATGACGGCTGGGCTATCCGGCCCGTCGCTTCAACCCAGTACCGAGGACGTTTTGCGCTGGTCTACGCGCCGTTCTGCTTTGAACTGCTGGCGTGCCGGGCAGGTAAGGCGATTTCCGGGATCGCCCGCTTTATCGAAATGGCGATCCGCATCTGCGGTCCCCTGCGCCAGATGCATCTGCACAACCTGATCCACGGCGATATCAAACCCGGGGCGATCTTCGTTCATCACGACGCCACCTGCCGTCTGTGCAGCTTCGGTCTTTCCTGCGGCACCTCCGACGCGTTCTCCCAGTCACGGCTTGCCGCGTCTGGCGGCACGCCCGCCTACATGTCACCGGAACACACCACGCGTACCCGGCGCGCCGTCGACAGCCGGAGCGATCTCTACAGTCTGGGTATCGTGCTTTATGAACTTCTGACCGGGCGATTGCCGTTTGAACTGAGCGCTGATGACCAGACCAACTGGGCGCATTACCACATTGCCTCTGAGCCGCTTGCGCCGGGGCGGGTGCGCCCGGACGTACCCGGCATGCTGTCGACCATTATCCTTAAGCTGCTGGAGAAGAATCCGGAGAATCGCTATCAGACCGTCGACGGGCTGATTGCCGACCTCAGGCGCTGCCAGGCGACGCTGACCGCCGAAGGTGAGATCGTCGACTTTATTCCCGGCCAGCAGGATCGCTCTCCGGCGATCCATCTTGCCGATTCGCTTTTCTCTGCGCATCCGCAGGCCAGCGACGTCATCGCCGCGTTTGAGCGGGTCAGCCAGAGCGGTGCGCCGGAACTGGTGACGATTGGGGGGCCTTCGGGGATCGGCAAATCTTCCGTGATCGCCACCACGCTGAAATCGCTGCAACAGCGCAAGGTGCTGCTGGCGGTGGGCAAGGTCGATCAATATTCCCCAACGCTGCCCTACGGCGTGCTGAGTTCGGCGTTTCGGACGCTCACGCTGCACCTGCTCGGGCTGCCAGCCGGGGAGGTAGCGACGTGGAAAATCCGTCTGTCGCGCGCGCTGGAAGGCTACGAAGAGCTGGCCGTCAGTCTGGTGCCGGAGCTGAATTTACTCCTTGAGAACAAACCGCGTTTCTCTGCGGATACCTTTTCCATCGACGCGCGGGCGCGCTTCAGCCATATGGTGCTGGCGCTGGTGAAAACCTTCGCCACCCAGGGCGCGCCGCTGGTGCTGCTGGATGATGTGCAGTGGATCGACGCTGCCAGCCTGCAAACGCTCGATCACCTGCTGCGCGCGTGCGGCGCCATCCCGCTGCTGGTGGTGGTGGCGCACCGCGATCTCAGTTCGCTTTCTGATCCCACCTTGCAGACCGCGCTGGCGAGCCTGCCGGAGGCGGCGCAGCATGCCACGACGATCGTGCCGCAGCCGCTGTCGGTGAAGGCCGTGGCGCGCTGGCTCGGGGAGATTTTTCATGCCCGCAGTACCGGCACCGCCGATCTTGCCACGCTGATCCATGAAAAAACCGGCGGCAACCCGCTGTTCGTGCAGGAATTTTTCCGCCGCATCGTCGATGACGGACTGGTGGTGCACAACAAATATCAGGGGAAATGGCATTACGATCTCCAGGCCATCCGCGCCCGGCACTACACCGAGAACGTGGTGACGCTGGTGCTTGAACAGCTGGAGGAGATGCCCGACGAGACGCGCCGCCTGCTGGGCAGCATCGCCTGCCTCGGCTGCACGGGCGAGCTGGAGATGCTGTGCCGCGTGGTGGGGCGGTCGGCGGCGGAAATCCGCTATGCGCTTCATCCGGCGGTTACTGCTCAACTGATTGTGCTGACGGAGAAAGAGTACGCTTTTACCCACGATCGGGTGCAGGAAGCCGCCTTTGCCCTGCTGGATGAGGGCGAGAAAAGCCATCTGCACCTGACCACCGCCAGCCTGCTGGCGGATGCCGCGCGGCAGACGGCGGGCAACGAACTGCTGTTCCGCGCGGTTCACCACGTCAGCGCCGCGCTGGACTGCATCCAGCCTGCACCCCAGCGGCAGCGATTCCGGGAGCTGAGCCTTCAGGCCGCGCGGCGTGCGAAGCGTACCGGCGATTACCTTTCCGCCTTAAGCTACATCCAGACCGCCAGAGCGCTGGGGAATGCGGGCCCGGTCTCGGACTTTATGCTGGATATCGAAGAGGCGGGCTGTGAGTTTGCGCTCGGACACCTGGAGCGCACGCGTGCGCTGTGCGATGCGATCCTCGGTTCACCGGGCGGGCTGACGGAGAAAGCGCTGGCCGCCAACCTGCTGGCGGAAGTTTATATGCGCCAGTCGGAGATCCGCCTGGCGCTGGAGGCGTCGTTATGCTGGCTGGGCGTGTTCGGGATCCAGATCAGCCGCTACCCGGAAAACGCCGAATGTGACGAGGCCTGGCAGCAGTTCTGTCAACGCACCGCCGACGCGCCGCAGAACCCGTTTTCTCAGCTTAAGCTGATGGAGAACGCAGAGACCGAAGCGGTGATGAACCTGCTTTACAGCGCCAGTATTTTCGCCAGCTTTACCTGCCCGCGCCTGCACTTTTTACTCCTGTGCCGGATGATGCACCTCACGCTCGATCACGGCATCACCGGCGCCTCCACCACGGCGATGGCCTGGTTTGGCGTGCTGATTGGCCACCGCTACGCCGAATACCGTCTCGGGTTTGAGTACGGCACGCTGGCTCGTGAGCTGGTGAACCGCCACGGCTATGATGCCTATGAAGCCAAAACCCTGCTGCCGCTCGACCAGCTCAGCGTCTGGACCCAGCCGCTGTCGTACACTATCGAGTGCGCCAAGGCCTGCTTTACCTCAGCGGTGACCCACGGCGACATGACGATGGCCTGCTTCGCGGCCTGTCATCAGATCATTAACTTCCTCTCCCGGGGGGATCATCTGGATGGCGTGCTGACCAGCATCGATCGCGGTCTGGCCTTTGTGCGCAAAACGGATTTTCAGGACATTGAAACCGTTCTGCACATTCAGCGCCGCTACGTGGAGTTTTTACGCACGCCAGTGACGGGCACATGGAGTGCCGCCCAGGCGCTGCCTGACGATCTGCTGCCCGCGCCGCCGGAGCAGGCGCCCGAGCAGACCTCGACCATGCTCTTCTGGTACTGGCTCTATCGCGGGATGGCGCACTTTTCCTGCGGCGAATACGCCGACGCACAAGCGGATTTAGAAATGGCGGGCTGGTATGCGTGGTCCGCGCCGGGTCATATTCATCTGCTGGATTACCATTTTTACAGCGCGCTGGCGCTCTCCCGCCAGCTCACCCCGGAAACCTTTTCGGCGGATTATCGCCGCAGTATTCATCACCATTACGACAAAATTGCCCTCTGGGCGCGGATCAATCCGGGCACGTTTGCCGATAAAGAGGCGCTGATTTATGCCGAAATCGTCCGTCTGGACGGCATGAACAGCATCGCGCTGGAGCAGTATGAAAAAGCGGTGCGGCTCTCGCGGGAGGGCGGGTTTAACCCGATCAATGCCCTGGCGCACGAGCTGGCAGGGCGTTTCTCGCTGGCCTGCGGCTACCCGACCGCCTCCGACGCCCATTTCCGCGGCGCGATTGCCGCCTGGGGGCGCGCCGGGGCGCAGGCCAAGGTGCGCCAGCTGGAGCAGGATTTCCCGCATCTGCTGGCCTCCGGGCAGAGCCGCGCGTATGACACGGCGGCGTTTGCCCAGAACGAGGTGATCCGCGATTTACAGAGCGTCATCAAAGCCTCACGCGCCTTGTCCGAAGAGATCAACCTTGAACGTTTAATCGAAAACCTGATGACGCTGCTGCTTGAACGGGCCGGGGCGCAGCGTGGCCTGCTGCTGCGCGTCAGCGATAATCACATCCCGGAGATTGAAGCCAGCGCCTGGACCAGTACCGACGGCGTGCGGGTGCGCATCCTGAAAGCGTCACCGATGGCGACGGACATGCCGCTGTCGGTGCTGGCCGCGGTGATCCGCACCGGGCAGGAGATCCGCACCGGCAAACCGGAGGAGTTCCACCCGTTCAGCCAGGATCCGTATCTGGTGACGTCCGGCGCCGCCGTGATGTGCGTGCCGATGTTCAAACAGGCGCGGCTGGTGGGGGTTCTGTATCTGGAAAACCGCCTGATGCCGGAAGTGTTTACCGCCGAACATTCGCGCGTGGTCAGCCTGCTGGGCGCGCAGGCGGCGGTTTCGCTGGAGACGGCGCGGCTCTACGCCGAGCTGCTGGAGGAAAACATCCAGCGCCGACGGGTGGAGAAAGAGCTGCGCGCCAGCCAGACCTCGCTGATGCTGGGCGAGCAGATCAGCCATACCGGCAGCTGGCGCTGGGAGCTAGTGCAGGATCTGATGTTTATGTCCGAAGAGTACGCCCGTATCCTTGGCCTGCCAGAGCAGCAAAAGATGATCTCAATGGCGGAGTTTTTGACCTTCGTGCATGAGGACGATTATGGGCGGATCAGCACTCTCGTTAATCAGAGCGTGCGTGACGGGCTTTCGATGCGCGCGGAGTTTCGTATCATCCGCACCGACGGCTCCGTTCGCTACATCCTCGGGATTGGCGATCCGGTGGGCGTCGGCAGCGAGGTGAATGAGTATTACGGCATCATTACCGACATCACCAGCCAGCGAGCGGCAGAGGATGCGATGCGGGTGGCGCAGGCGGATCTGGCGCGAGTCTCACGAGCCACTACCGTCGGGCAACTGACCTCCTCGATCGCGCACGAGATCAATCAGCCGCTGATGTCGATTGTCTCGAACGCCGGCGCGAGCCTGCGCTGGCTCAACCGCGATCCGGCGCGGCTGGACAAGGTGCGCGAGGGGCTGGAGGAGATCGCCGCCGAGGGCGAGCGAGCAGGGGAGATCATCCGCAGCATTCAGTCTCTGACGCGCAAACAGGACCCCACGTTTACGCGAATCGATCTGCACTTCCTGATCCACCACATCATTATGCTTTCCCGCAGCGAACTTGAGCTGCGACACATAAGCGTTGATTATCTCCTGAACGCTCACGACAGCTTTATCATCGGTGACAGCGTGCAGATCCAGCAGGTGCTGCTTAACCTGGTGATGAATGCGATGGAAGCGATGGCGGAAGTGACGGATCGCCCGTGCAGCATCACGATCTCCACCGCGAACTGCGCCGAGGGAAAGGTGATCTTCGAGATCGCCGATACCGGCAGCGGCATTGAGCCGGCGCTCACCGAGCGGATCTTTGACTCGTTCTATTCGACCAAAGCGCAGGGAATGGGGATGGGGCTGACCATCAGCGCCAGCATCATTGAACGGCACCGGGGGAAACTGAGCGCGCGCCGCAGAGAGCCGTACGGCACGGTGTTTACCTTCGCGTTGCCGCTTGCCGGACAGGAGGAGTAACGGTTATTCCGCTGGCTGATGTTTGGTCAGGCGCTCGACGGCCCTGACCAGCTCGGCCACGGAGCGGACCTGCATTTTCTCCATCACCCGGCGGCGGTGCACTTTCACCGTAATCTCACTGACGCCCAGCTCGGCGGCGATCTGCTTGTTGAGCTTGCCGCTGATGGCCAGCTCAAGCACTTCGTGCTCGCGCGGCGTGAGGGACATGTGGCGCTGTTTCAGGGCGTAGTGCTCTTTGACGCGGGCGGCGTTGTGCTGTGCCAGCCTGAGCGCGGATTCGATGGAGCCAATGAGCGCGCTGGATTCAACGGGCTTAGTGAGAAATTCGTAGGCCCCGCCTTTGATCGCCCGGACGGACATAGGGATGGTGCCGTGACCGGTAAGAAAGATGATCGGTATTTCCCGCCCGCTGGCTTTCAGCGCATCTGCGACATCAAACCCGGTTATTGTGGGCATCTGCATATCGAGGATCACGCAGGAGGGCAGATCCTCAAAGGGATGGCTGAGAAAGGCTTCTGCTGAGGAAAAGCCAAGGGCGTGTATATCCGCGGATTCCAGCAGCCTGACAACGGACTGTCTGACTGTGTCATCGTCATCAACCACATAAACAATGTGTTCCATTCACCGCCCCGGTGTGTGATCAGTAAATCATCGAGAATAAAATAGCGCCTTTTTGAACGTAAGCGACTGTTTGCTATCCTCATTCATACTAACACATTAATTATTATTATCATTTATCAATATGAAGATGATATGAAAGTGTAATAAAAATGTGGCGAATTAGTTAGGAGTGGTGCGCTGTTTTTAGAGACCTTTCCGGGGGCGAAGCCAGCGCACGCACGCGATGTTTTGTGTGAGGACGCCGACGGGTAAAACAGGCTACACTCTGATTTTGAGCGCGACAAGCTGAGGACATAACGATGCACTACACACTGAAAAGCAGTGACGATAAAGAAAAAGCGGAAGGAACAAACGGCGCGGGCGCTCTACAGCAAAAACTGCTGGAATCCCGTTCGATTGTCATCTCCGGAGAGATTAACCAGGAGCTGGCCCAGAAAGTCATCACTCAGATGATCCTGCTGCAAAGCGTCAGCAACGATCCGATCAAGCTGTACATCAACAGCCAGGGCGGCCACGTGGAAGCGGGCGACACCATCCACGACTTCATTAAGTTTATCCGTCCGGAAGTGCACGTGATCGGCACCGGCTGGGTGGCAAGCGCCGGGATCACCATCTTCCTGGCGGCGAAAAAAGAGCACCGCTACTCGCTGCCAAATACCCGCTTTATGATCCACCAGCCGCTGGGCGGCGTGCGCGGCCAGGCAACGGATATTGAGATCGAAGCGCGCGAGATCATCCGCATGCTGGAGCGCGTGAACAAGCTGATTGCCGACGCCACCGGCCAGCCGCTGGAGAAAGTGAAGAAAGACACCGACCGTAACTTCTGGATGTCACCGGCGGAAGCGCTGGACTACGGCATCGTGGGCAAACTGATCACCCATTATGACGAGCTGAACCTGGATTAAGTTTTAGCCCGCGTGTGCGTCGGGTGAGGGCTTCGCCTTACCCGACCTACACGCGCTCGATTGACCCATGACAAGTTCCCCCTCTGCTTTCTTACCTATAATCGCGCCTGTTTACCCTCTCACTGGTGCTAACCATGGCGTATCAACTGAACCTGAACTGGCCGGAATTTCTTGAAAAATACTGGCAAAACAACCCGTTGTGCTGAAAAATGCCTTCCCAAATTTTGTCGACCCCATTACCCCTGATGAGCTGGCGGGTCTGGCGATGGAGCCGGAAGTCGATAGCCGCCTGGTAAGCCACGCTAACGGCAAGTGGCAGGCGAGCAATGGCCCGTTTGAGCATTTCGATAACCTCGGTGAAACCGGCTGGTCCCTGCTGGCGCAGGCGGTGAACCACTGGCATATGCCCGCGGCAGAGCTGGTGCGTCCGTTCCGCGTCCTGCCGGACTGGCGTCTTGATGACCTGATGATCTCCTTCTCCGTCCCGGGCGGCGGCGTTGGGCCGCATATCGATCAGTACGATGTATTTATTATCCAGGGGATGGGCAGCCGCCGCTGGCGCGTGGGTGACAAGCTGCCGATGCGTCAGTTCTGCCCGCATCCGGCCCTGCTGCACGTCGATCCGTTTGAGCCGATCATCGACGAAGATCTGGCGCCGGGCGATATCCTCTACATTCCGCCTGGATTCCCGCATGACGGCTTCACCCATGAAACCGCGCTCAACTACTCCGTCGGCTTCCGCGGGCCGAACGGTCGCGATCTGATCAGCAGCTTTGCCGACTACGCGCTGGAGAACGATCTGGGCGGCGAACACTACAGCGATCCGGATCTGACCTGCCGCGAACACCCTGGCCGCGTGGAGCAGTACGAGCTTGATCGCATTCGCCAGATGATGATCGACATGATTAACAAGCCGGATGATTTCACGAAATGGTTTGGCAGCTTCGTCTCCACGCCGCGTCACGAGCTGGATATTGCCGCCGCCGAGCCGCCGTATTCCGCAGAAGAGGTGCTCGACGCGCTGCAAGGGGGCGAGACGCTCTCCCGCCTGAGCGGGCTGCGCGTGCTGAACATCAACGGCAGCTTCTTTATCAACAGCGAACAGCTGGAAACGGCGGATGTGAACGGGGCGGATGCGCTGTGCCGCTACACCGAGCTCGGCCAGGCCGAACTGGGCGAGGCGCTGAATAATCCGGCGTTTGTGGAAGAGCTGACCGGGCTGATCAACCAGGGTTACTGGTACTTCGACGAGTAGTGCGGCACGGTTTTCTCCCTCTAACCCACTAGATCGGAAGAGCGGTTCAGCAGGAATGCCG
>OKJQ01000121.1_pt1 | contig 29154 bp, 21 predicted proteins | sample 1610531 | NCBI WGS metagenome assembly OKJQ01 (sample SAMN04436658, study PRJEB24849) | human gut metagenome | biome: human gut; feature: NICU; material: stool | host: Homo sapiens | place: USA: Saint Louis, MO | collected 2010-06-01 | reverse complement strand
ATACGAGATCGGTCTCGGCATTCCTGCTGAACCGCTCTTCCGATCTAGTGGGTTGTCGATCGTCAACGATGCAGGTCAGTCGCTCTGCATGCAGCATGAAGGCAAACTCCTTGATTCAGACAGTATTTTACGTCGTCGCTAAGTATGGGTTGCGCCGCGCGGGCGACGCAACCCTGACGGTTACTGTCCGGCCCCCGGCAGCTTCGAGATATCGGCGTTGCCTAACGCCTTCTCATCGTGCGCCGCGGTCTCCTTACGCACCTTCGCCACATCGCTGGCGCTGACCGCCGGCGCGTTGTTGCCCCAGCTGGTGCGGATGAAATTGACCACATCCGCCACCTGCTGGTCGTCCAGGCGCCAGCCGAACGACGGCATGGTCAGGTTGGAGACCGCATCTTTCACCGCCGGCGTGGTGCTCCCGGTCAGAACGATGTGGATAAGCGAAGTGGCATCTTCGGTCTGGACCACCGGATTGCCCTTCAGCGACGGGAAGGCGCGCTTATAGCCTACGCCGTCGGTACGGTGGCAGGCGGCGCAGTTATCGACGTACAGCGCGGCGCCGGTTTTGCTGTCGTTACCCTTCCACAGATCTTTCGCCACGCTGTCTTCCACCGGGGCTGGGGTCTGTTTGCCGCCGCGCGGCGGGAGCGACTTCAGGTAGCGGGCGATGGCGGTGATGTCGTCATCAGAGAGATACTGCAGACTATGCTCCACCACATCGCTCATGCCGCCGAAGACCACCGATTTATCGTTGCGTCCGGTTTTGAGGAACTCGGCCAGCTCGGCTTCGCTCCAGGTCCCCAGACCGTCGCGGTTTTCGCCGCGCAGGCTGGAGGCGACCCAGCCGTCAATCGGCGCATTGCTGCCCGCCAGGTAATCATCGCCTTCGCTTTCGCTGAGCGCTTTTTCCTGCATCGTCAGGCTACGCGGGGTATGACAGGCGCCGCAGTGGCCCAGGCCTTCCACCAGATAGCGGCCGCGCTCCAGCACCGGGTCAACCTGCGGGTTGGCGACAAAGTCGCTCGGCGTCGGGGCGAAGATGCCGCGCCAGAACGCCAGCGGCCAGCGCATCGACAGCGGCCATGGGATGTCGGTGTCCTTGTTGGCGACATTCACCGGCTCCACGCCGTGCATAAAGTAGGCGTACATGGCGCGCATGTCCGCTTCGCTGATCCGCGCGAACGAGGGATACGGCATCGCCGGATAGAGCGTGGAACCGTCTTTCCGCACGCCCTTGCGCACCGCGTCGTCGAACTCTTCGAAGGTGTACCCGCCAATGCCGTGTTCTTTATCCGGCGTGATATTGGTGGAGTAGATGGTGCCGATCGGCGTCTCCATCGGCAAACCGCCGGCGAAAGGTTTCCCCGCTTTGCCGTTGGTGTGGCAGGCGACACAGTCCCCCGCCCGCGCCAGATACTCCCCCTGCTTAATCAGATTGCTGTCCGCAGGCGCCTCTTCGGCAAAAGCCGCGCAGCTCAATGCCCCAAGCACCAGGGCCGATAACCATTGCATTTTCATCATCTGCCTTCCTTTATGCCTGCACCAGGGGACCCGGATTTTTCAGATACTGCTCACGGATCGCCTTCGCTGACCAGTAGGCCAGCGCGGCCACCGTGCCGGTTGGGTTGTAGCCCAGCCCCTGCGGGAACGCGGAGGCGCCGATGACGAAGACGTTATGCACGTCCCAGCTTTGCAGATAACGGTTAACGGCGCTGGTTTTCGGATCTTCCCCCATCACCGCCCCACCGTTCATATGGGTGGTCTGGTAGGTGGTGGTATCAAAGTGGCTGTTGGCGTTTTTTGGGCTGCCGAGGATATATTTCGGCTTCATCGCTTTGGCGATCGGCGCCATCTTATCGAACATAAACTGCGCCATCTTGATGTCGTTTTCCTGCCAGTCGAAGGTCATGCGCAGCAGCGGCTGGCCAAAGACGTTTTTGTAGTTCGGATCAAGATCGAGGTAGTTCTGCCGATAGGACTGGTGCGCGCCGTGGGCATCCATCGACAGGTGATGGGTGTAGGTGTCGGCCACCGCCGCTTTCCACTTGCTGCCCCACGCCGGGGTGCCCGGCGGTACCGGGAAACCGGAGATGGGCTTGGTCCCGGCCTGGTTGACCCAGAATGGCGAACCGCCGACAAAGCCCGCCGCGCCGTGGTCGAAGTTGTCGGCGTTGAAGTCGTCGACGCCGACGCCGTTGCCGCCCGCGCCGATAAACGGATTGGTATAGGTGTCTTTGTCGAAAATGGCCTTGATGGTGGTCATGTTCTGGTAGGCGAAGTTACGCCCTACCACCCCTTCGCCGGTCTCCGGATTGTACGGTTTGCCGATCCCGGAGAGCAGCATCAGGTGCACGTTGTGGAACTGGAAGGCGCCGATAATCACCAGGTCCGCCGGCTGTTCCATTTCGCGCCCCTGGCCGTCGACGTAGGTCACGCCGGTGGCGCGGGATTTGTCGTCGGTCAGGTTGACCTTCAGCACGTTGGCGTTAGTCCGCAGCTCAAAGCGTTTTTCCTGGCGCAGCGCCGGCAGAATGTTCACGTTCGGCGAGGCTTTAGAGTACATGTAGCAGGCGTAGCCGCTGCAGAAACCGCAGAAGTTGCACGGGCCCATCTGCGCGCCGTAGGGGTTGGTATAGGAGTCGGAGGTATTGGCCGACGGCAGGTTATAGGGGTGATACCCCACTTCCAGCGCCGCTTTTTCAAACAGCTGCGCCGACCAGGTGTTTTTCTGCGCCGGCAGCGGGAAGTCGTCCGAGCGGTCCGGGGCGAAGGCGTTGCCGCCGCGGCCTTTGCCGACGACCTTGCCTTTGATCGACCAGGCGGTCCCGGAAGTACCGAATACTTTTTCCGCTTTATCGAAGAACGGTTCCAGCTCGTCGTAGGTGACGCCGAAATCCTGGATGATCATATCCTGGGGGATGAAGTTTTTGCCGTAGCGTTCTTCATAGTGGCTGCGCATCCGCAGCTCAATGGGATCGACGCGGAAATGGACGCCGGACCAGTGCAGCCCGGCGCCGCCCACGCCGGTACCCGGCAGGAAGGCCGCCAGCTGGCGATAGGGCACTGCCTGTTGGCTGGTGTTATGCCGGATGGTGACGGTGCTTTTCGACAGATCCTGGAACAGCTTGCGGCGGATGTTGTAGGTCAGCTCATCAATCACCTGCGGATAGGCGCCGTCCGGCCAGGTGTCGCGCATCGGGCCGCGCTCCAGCGCGACGACGTTGAGCCCCGCTTCGGTCAGCTCTTTGGCCATGATCGCCCCAACCCAGCCGAAGCCGACGATCGCGACATCGGTTTTTTTCAATACGGTGGCCATGATTACGCCCTCTCCCCATTAATTGATACCGGCGGGAAGGGGTAGCGTTCGCCCCGTTCAACCCAGTCCATAAAGTCGGCGCGCGCGCCGGGAAAATTAATCAGCGTCCAGCCGACCATGCCTTTATTGCCGCCATGGATCGGGTCGCTGAAGAACCCTTCGCGGGTGTTTTGCAGCAGATAGGTGAAGAACAGCGAGGCCGGCAGCTGTTTGAACTCGGCTTTACCCGATTCCCACAGGCCGAGCGCCTCGTCCTGCTGCTCGCTGCTCAGTTCAGCGAAGGTTTTATGATATTTGTCCTGACACCACGCCTCGGCGTCGGCGATCCCGAGGTTATAGATCTGTTTGGGCACCAGCGGCAGCTGATAACCCATCTCTTTCGGCACGTCGGGATTGAAGGGCCCCTGCATATACCAGATGGAGCCGGTGGCGTAAGGGGTATTGAGCTGGCGGTCGATAAACTCCGGCACGCCGGCCTCTTTGGCGCCGGGACCGAGTTCATCCGCCGGGATTAAGCGAGCGACGGCGGCGTTGATAAACGCCCACTCACGATCGTTGAAGAACTGCGGCTTCCAGTCGCTGGCCGCCGCGGTGTTCCCGGAGGCTGGCTCTGAAGCGGGGGCCGCCTGCGCGGTCGCGCTGGTGGCCACGCCAATAGCCCCTGCTCCCGCGCCGCCGATCACCACCGTCGGGATCAGCGCCATCGATTTCACCAGGAAATCACGCCTGGAATTGTTGGTTTTCTCGCTCGACATCATCACATTCCTGTCATTGAAAATTACTGTTTTTGTCGCTGACAAAACCAGTGAATGTCGTGCTGGAACCGATACCATTGCGCTTTTAAACCGCTTAGCGTCTGGCCCGGCCCGGCAAGTCGGATAAAACATCGGCCAGAGGCGATATCATTTATAGGGTTATCGTTTGGATAGTAGACGATTCTCAACGAAACGCGGGAAATCGGAGAGAAATTCACCGGTCTGTCATCGTGAGAAGAGTGCTGCCATAACCTTGAGGCGGTAAACCAGCGGCATTCACACCGCGCTGAGCTTACCCATGCGCCAAAAAAGAGTGACTTGTATCACAAATGTTATTTTTTGTTTATGGTACATGGCAGATTAAACGTCTGTAAATACTCGTATTAGGAATAATTAAACATTTTGAGCTGTTAAAAAAGTTAATAACCGTTGTTAACTATCTTGCATCTATTGTCCGGCTAGCGCCTTCAGCTGGCGATATCCCATCCACAGGAGAAGAGAAGATATGTTCGATCATGTGAAATTCGGCGTTAGCGACTATGCCGCCAGCAAAGCGTTCTTTTTGCAGGCCCTGGCCCCGCTTGGCGTAATGCTGGTCGGCGAAGGCGAACCGAGCTACGGCGCAGAGCTGGCCGGCAGCGGCGATGCTTCTCTATGCCTCTATCAAAGTGCGGAAAAACCGGCGCCGCTGCACATTGCCTTTCGCGCCGACAGCCGCGAGCAGGTCGATGCCTTCTGGCAGGCGGCGCTGGCCGCCGGAGGAAAGGACAACGGCGCGCCGGGGCTACGGCCAAACTACCACGCCAGTTACTACGCCGCGTTTGTGATTGCGCCAGACGGGCACAATATTGAAGCCGTGTGCCATCTGGCGGGGTAACGGGCGGCTACCGCTGCGGAAAAATCCACACATCCTCCGCCGGGAGCGTCAGATGGCAGTGTTCGGCATCGCGCAGCGCCGTTCCGTAGGCGCGCAGCGGAAAGTCGTCGCCTTCGGTACGGAACAGGTACTCCCAGCGGTCGCCGAGATACATGCTGGTCAGCAGCGGTAGCTGGAGGCTATTATCCTGCGCGGCGCCGTCAAGTCGCAGGCGCTCGACGCGGATCACCGCCGTCGCCGGCTCGCCAACGCTAACCCCCTCGCCCGCTCGCCCCCACAGGCTCCAGCTGGCGCCTTCGATCCGCGCCCTGCCGTTCTCCAGCGCCATCACTTTGCCGTGCAGGCGGTTATTGCTGCCCATAAACTCAGCGGCGAACAGCGTCGCCGGGCTGCCGTACATCTCCTGCGGCGTCCCCTGTTGCTCAATGACGCCATTGTTCAGCAGCAGAATACGATCGGAGATGGCCATTGCTTCATTCTGATCGTGGGTGACCATCAGCGCCGACAGGCCCAGCTTAATGATCAGCTCGCGCAGAAACACCCGCGCCTCTTCGCGCAGCTTGGCGTCAAGGTTGGAGAGCGGTTCATCCAGCAGGATCACCGGCGGGTTGTAAACCAGCGCCCGACCGATGGCCACCCGCTGCTGTTGGCCACCGGAGAGCTGGTGCGGATGGCGGTTGCCAAGGTGCCCCAGCCCCAGCTGATCCAGCACACGCTGCACCCGCTCTTTTATCTCCCCGGCGGCCACTTTACGCAGCTTCAGCGGATAGGCCACATTGTCGAACACCGTTTTGTGCGGCCACAGGGCATAGGACTGGAAGACCAGGCCGAGGTTACGCTCTTCGGCCGGGATCTCGCTGCGCGGCGTGCCGTCGTACACCGTGCGGTTGCCGATGGCGATCCGTCCGCTCGTCGGTTTTTCCAGCCCGGCCACCGCCCGCAGTAGCGTGGTTTTCCCGCTTCCCGAAGGCCCCAGCAGCGACACCACCTCTCCCCGGCCAAGCGTCATGGACACCCCCTTCAGCACCGGGTTGTCGCCATAGGTGAGATGCAGATTTTCTACCGATAACTCAATCATGTAATTTCACTCCAAAGCGCAGGGCGATACCCAGGCCAATCACCACCAGCAGAATATTGATAAAGGAGAGCGCCGCGACGATATCGATGGCCCCCGCCGCCCACAGCGACACCAGCATCGAGCCGATGGTTTCGGTACCCGGCGACAGCAGATAGACGCCGGTGGAATACTCGCGCTCAAAGATCAGGAACATCAGCAGCCAGGAGCCAATCAGCCCATAGCGCGACAGAGGAACGGTCACGTGGCGGGTGATCTGCCCCCGCGAGGCGCCGGTGCTACGCGCCGCCTCCTCCAGCTCCGGGCCCACCTGCAGCAGCGTCGAGGAGATGAGCCGCAGGCCGTAGGCCATCCACACCACGGTGTAGGCCAGCCAGACGCTGAAGATGGTGTTGCGCAGGGCACGCAGCTGCACGATAAGGTGCTCCCGCAGCCAGTCGGCCACCGGCAGCGCCGAGAGCCAGCCGTGCTTCAGCGACTGATCGAGCCACATCGGCACAAACAGGAATACCCACAGGAAGGCCAGCCCGGCCAGCAGCCCCGGTACCGCGCGCGGGACCAGCACGCTGTAGTCGAGAAAGCGGGTGACGTTGTCCGCTTTGCGGTGCATGGCGATGCCGACAAACAGATAGCAGATCACCGCCAGCGCGCCGCCGATGATGCCGATAGCCATCGAGTTGACGATCGCCCGCAGCAGGTTGGGCTGCTGCCAGATATTGTGGAACGTCGCCAGCGACAGCTCATCCCACAGCGACACGCCGACGCCCCAGTTGGAGATAAAAGCGCGCAGCGCCACGCCGAGCAGCGGTACGCCGATGGTCACCGTCAGCCAGGCCACCACCACCGCCCCGGCCACCCAGCGCCATTTGCCCAGCGGCAGAGCCCGCGCCTGGGACGCCTTTCCCTTCATGGTGACAAAGCGGTTGGCGGTGCGCATCAGCCGCCGCTGGAGCATCACCAGCGGGATGGTGATGCAGATCAGCACCACCGCCACCGCCGCCATCAGATGGTAGGAGGGGGTGCCGAGCTTGTTAGTCAGCTTGTAGAGATAGGTCGCCAGCACCATGTTGCCCTCGGGGTCGCCCAGCACCAGCATCAGACCGAAGACTTCCAGACCGAGGAAAAAGAGCAACACGCAGGCGTAAAGAATGGATGGCCGCACCATCGGCAGACTCACCGAGGTCATCACCTGCAGCGGCGTGGCGCCGACGGTGCGCGCCGCCTCTTCCACGTCGGAGCCGACGCTGCGCAGCGCCGAAGAGATATAGAGATAGGCATGCGGAACGTGAGTTAAGCCGGCGATGACCACAATGCTGAACATCGAGTAGATATTCCACGGCACAAAGCCGATCAGCTGCTGCGCCCACTGGGAAAAGAAGCCTACCGGCCCGGCGGCCACCACGTAGCCAAAGCCCAGCACCATCGGCGAGACGAAGATCGGCACCAGGATCAGCGGCTCAATGATCCGCCGGCCGGGTAAATCGGTGGGCACCATCAGAAACGCCAAAATACCGCCCAGCGGAATGGCGATAATCACCAGGCCAAAGGCCAGAATAAAACCTGACCTTAATGCCAGATAAAAATCCGGGTCGGTAAAAATAAAGGCGAAGGCTTCCAGACTCCACGATTTGGAGCGGGAAAAGAACGGTGCCGAAAGAAAACTCTGCACCACAATAAATAACAGCGGGACATAAATCACCAGCGCCGTGATGCACACCACCACGCCGCGCGGCAGCCCCTGCCACTTTCTGCGTAATACGTTCATGGTTCATCCCTTCGGTCAGGTGAATAAACCCGCCGGGTGTGAATAGGGGCATCGGCGATGCCCCAGGGGAGGATTATTTCGCGGCGGCGCTGCGCCATTGTTTAATAAACTGCAGACGTTTTTGCGGCTGTAAATAATCGAGCAGCGTTTCGTTGACCGGGATCGGTTTTAACGCTTTGCCCAGCAGCGCGGTCATGCCGTCGATATCATTTTTACCTGCAATATCGCGACGAATAGAGGGAATATCCGCCTGGCTGGCGAGGATCTGCTGGCCTTTTTCCGACAGGACATAATCCAGCCACAATTTCGCCGCATTGGGATGTTCGCTCTCCTGGCTAATAAACGAGACGCGGGAGAGCACCAGCACGTAATCTTTCGGATAGGCAATACCTAAAGAGGGATCGTTTTTCGCCCGCGCTTCGGCATAAGAGCCAAGAATGTTATAGCCGATCAGGTTTTCGCCGGAGGAGACGCGCTCCATCATTGTGCCGGTGGAAGACTGCACCGTCAGGCCGCCTTTGGCGATATTCGCCAGGTCGGCAAAATAGTTCGCGTCGGCCTGGCTGTCCTGTACCGCCAGCATAAAGCCGAGGCCCGATTTTTCGATATCGTAGGTGGTGACTTTGCCTTTAAATTTATCGGCCTGGCTGGCGATAAGTTTTGCCAGCGCGATATGCGAATCCGGTACCTCATTCTGCGGGATCAGCCGTTTGTTATAGATAAACACCACCGGCTCATAGGTAGTGCCATAGGCTTTTTGCTGCCAGACCGCCCAGTCGGGTAATTGCTTCACCTCCGGCGAGGCATATTGTTCCGCGTATTCGGTGGCTAATTTCAGCGCGGTATCCATCGATGAGCTCCACACCACATCCCCGCTGCCGCCCCCGGCGGCCTGTTCGCTGATATAGCGGTTATACAGCTCGGTACTGTTCATGTCGTTATATTCGACTTTGACGCCCGGGTATTGCGCTTCAAATCCCTTAATTAACGGCCCGGCCGCTTTGGTATCGGTCGTGGAATAGACAACCACCTTGCCCTCTTTTACGGCGGCATCAACCGTTTTTTGATAATCCGCGGGATAGCCCGCAGGCACCTCCGCCCAGGCGGCACAGGCGAAAACGGCCGTCAGTGAAACCACTAAACCACTTATTTTCTTATACATGATACCAACCTTTAATCATCAATTAATAAACACAAATTTAACATATAGTGGTATCAGCTCCCCTTGCAACGACGGGGATGGCTTTTTTCTGGCTTTTGTGACACTGGCAGAATTTAAAAATGTGGTGTTTATGGCGTTAATTAAAACGCGATCCCGGCCCGGTTTTTTTATCGTCTGTCGTATGCGCAGGCGCTGGCGCAGCGGCATGTCGCCGGGAGACGCCGCCCTTGACCTTCTGCGCCGGGCGGCGCAGCATAAAACGGCAAACATAACAAAATAACAACAGACTACAGGAGAGAATCAGTGCCTACAGGACACCGCTTTCTGGCGACGGATCTGCATCAGTTTGTCGTCTCACTGTTTACCCATCTCGGCAGTACCCCAGGGGAAGCCACCCTCGTCGCGGACCATCTGATCGCCGCCAATCTTGCCGGACATGACTCCCACGGCGTTGGGATGATCCCCAGCTACGTCAAATCCCACGCCGGTGGTTTTCTGCAGCTCAACCGCCACGCCACGGTGACCAAAGACGCCGGCGCCGTGGTCACCCTCGACGGCAACGCCGGCTTCGGCCAGGTGGTCGCCCACGAAGCGATGCAGTTAGGCATTGAAAAGGCGAAGCAGCATGGTATGGCGGCTATCGCCTTGCGCAATGCGCATCACGTCGGACGCATCGGCTACTGGGCCGAACAGTGCGCCGCCGCCGGGCTGATCTCCATTCACTTCGTCAGCGTCATCGGCGACCCGATGGTCGCCCCGTTCCGCGGGAAGGACAGCCGCTTCGGCACCAACCCGCTGTGCGTGGTGTTTCCCCGCGCGGGCCATCCGCCGCTGCTGCTGGACTACGCCACCAGCGCCATCGCCTTTGGTAAAACCCGCGTCGCCTGGCATAAAGGCGAAGCCGTGGCCCCCGGCTGCCTGATTGACGCCGAGGGTCGCCCCACCACCGACCCGGCGGTGATGCAGACCTCGCCGCTGGGCGCCCTGCTCACCTTCGCCCAGCACAAAGGCTATGCCCTGGCGACGCTGTGCGAAGTGCTCGGCGGCGCGCTCTCCGGCGGGCAAACCACCCATCAGGAGAGCCTGCAGACCAGCGTCGACGCCATCTTTAACTGCATGACCACGGTGATCCTGCGCCCGGACGCGTTCGATGCCCCGGACAGCCAGGCACAGACGGAGGCCTTTATCGCATGGTGTAAGCAGTCGCCGCACGATGCCGATGCCCCGGTGCTGGCGCCCGGCGAATGGGAGGCCGCCAACCGCGAAGCGCGGCTGGCGCAGGGGATCCCGCTGGATGCCGGCAGCTGGCAGGCAATCTGCGCCGCCGCGCGCGACGTCGGCCTGAGCGAATCGCACTTCGACCGCTGCCGCCCTCTCGCCTAGCCGCGTGTTACCCCGCAGAGCGTCTGACGTCGGCGCTCTGCGTCATCGTCATTAGTGACGAGGTCATGCTCCCGTCATCAATCTCTTTTCATTTTTCAATACAGATCAAGAGTTTAAATTCTGGCACAAGACCTGCATAGCGCAACAGGCCTGCGTCTGCATCACCACCAGGCGATACCGCGATCGTTGCCCGTCGGGCCCGGCGCGACAGCGATCCTCAGTTCACTGTTAACAGGTCTGTTACTGATGAAAAAAATCACGAGCGTGTGCCCCTACTGCGGGGCGGGTTGCAAACTTAAACTGGTTGTCGACAACAATAAAATCATTCGCGCGGAGGCCGCCGACGGCGTCACCAACCAGAACCAGCTGTGCCTGAAAGGCTACTACGGCTGGGATTTTCTTAACGATACGCAGCTCCTGACGCCCCGTCTTAAACAACCGATGATCCGCTACCAGAAAGGCGGCGCCTTCACGCCGGTCAGCTGGCAGGAGGCGATTCGCTATACCGCCAGCAAGCTCAGGGAGATCAAAGAGAAGCATGGCCCGCGCGCCATCATGACCACCGGCTCCTCGCGCGGCACCGGCAACGAAACCAACTATGTGATGCAAAAGTTCGCCCGCGCGGTGCTGAACACCAATAACGTCGACTGCTGCGCCCGCGTCTGCCACGGCCCCTCCGTCGCCGGGCTACAGCAGGCGCTGGGCAACGGGGCGATGAGCAACTCGATTAGCGACATCGAAAACTCGAAGTGCCTGCTGGTCTTTGGCTACAACTGCGCCGACTCCCATCCCATCGTCGCCCGCCGGGTAATCAAGGCCCGGGACAACGGCGCCAAAATCATCGTCTGCGATCCGCGGCGCATTGAAACCGCGCGCATTGCCGATCGTCATCTGCAGCTCAACAACGGCAGCAACATGGCGCTGGTAAATGCCTTCGGCTATGTGCTGCTGGAGGAGGAGCTGTACAACAAAACCTATGTCGAACGCTATACCGAAGGGCTGGATGCTTACCGCGAGGCGGTGAAGGATTACGCCCCGGAAGCGGTGGAAGGGATTGTCGGGGTCAGCGCGCGGGAAATCCGGGAGGCGATGCGCATGTTCGCCGCCGCCCCATCCGCCACCATTATGTGGGGCATGGGGGTCACCCAGTTTGGCCAGGCGGTGGACGTGGTGCGCGGCCTGGCAAGCCTGGCGCTGCTCACCGGCAACCTGGGACGGCCCAACGTCGGCGTGGGGCCGGTCCGCGGGCAAAACAACGTACAGGGCGCCTGCGATATGGGCGTGCTGCCGAACCTGTTTCCCGGCTATCAGGAGGTCACCGACCCCGCCGTGCGGGCGAAATTCGCCGCCGCCTGGGGCATCGACCCGGCGCTGATGGACGACCAGGTCGGCACCCGCATCACCGAGGTGCCGCATAAAGCGCTGACCGGCGAGATCAAAGCCTATTACATCATGGGCGAAGATCCGCTGCAGACCGAAGCCGACCTCGGCCTGGTGCGCAAAGGCATCGAGGCGCTGGACTTCGTGGTCGTGCAGGACATCTTCATGACCAAAACAGCGGAAATGGCCGATGTCCTGCTGCCGGCCACCTCCTGGGGCGAGCACGGCGGCGTCTTCACCTGCGCCGACCGCGGGTTCCAGCGGTTTGAACAGGCGATCCCTCCGGCGGGAAATGTGAAGCGCGACTGGGAGATCATTAGCCTGCTGGCCAGCGAATTGGGCTATCCGATGCACTATGAGAACAACCAGCAGATCTGGGACGAGATGCGCGAGCTCTGCCCGCTGTTCTACGGCGTGACCTGGGAGAAAATGGGCGATATGGGCCATGTCCAGTGGCCGTGCCCGACCCTCGATCATCCCGGTACGCCATGGCTGTATAAAGACAACCGCTTCGACACCCCCTCGGGTAAAGGGCAGCTGTTCGCCACCGCCTGGCGCGCGCCGGCGGAGCGCCCGGATGACGAGTGGCCGCTGGTGCTCTGCACCGTGCGGGAAGTCGGGCATTATTCCTGCCGCTCGATGACCGGCAACTGCGCCGCGCTGCAGTCGCTGGCCGACGAGCCGGGACGGGTGCAGATGAATCCCGCGGATGCGCAACGACTGGGGATCGCCGACAAACAGCTGGTGTGGGTCAGCTCCCGGCGCGGGAAGGTGATCTCCCGCGCCGACCTCAGCGATCGCATCAATCCGGGGGCGGTCTATATGACCTATCAGTGGTGGGTGGGCGCCTGCAATGAGCTGACCCAGGATAACCTCGATCCGATCTCCAAAACGCCGGAAACCAAATACTGTGCGGTGAAAGTGGAAGCGATTGCCGACCAGCAATGGGCGGAGCACTATGCCTGGACGGCCTACAGCGACATGAAAGCGCGACTGAAAGCCGCTGCCGACGTCTGACCTCAGGGAGCGCAGCGCGCTCCCTCTGCCGCTGCCGGTGGGTTACGCCGCCGGCAGCTGTTTCTCCACCAGCCCCACCCACATGGCGACGCCGGGGCCGATCAGCGCATCGTTAAAGTCATAGCTGGCGTTATGCAGCGGCTTCGACGGGGTTTCGCCGTCGGTGCCTATCCAGAAATAGGCCCCCGGACAGGCCTCCAGCATGCAGGCAAAATCTTCGGAGGCCATCGACGGCGCCTGATTCCAGCGCACCGCTTGCGCGCCGAGAGTGGCGACGGCCACCTCGCGCACCTGCTGCGCCTGCAGCGCATGGTTTTTGGTCACCGGATAACCCGGGAACCAGCTAATCTCGCCCTGCACATCGGACACCTGCGGCTGGGTCGCCACATAGCTTTCGATAAGCTCCCGCACGCGGGCGCGAACGCGATTGCTCAGACAGCGGAAGGTACCGCGCAGCACCACGGTGTCCGGCAGGACGTTGATCGCCTCGCCGCCGTTTATCTGGGTGATGCTGACCACCGCGGAATCCTGCGGCGACAAGCGGCGGGAAGGAATGGTCTGCAGCGCCATTATCAGTTGCGCCGCCGCGACGATCGGATCGGCCCCGCTCTCCGGCATCGCCGCATGACAGCTCTTTCCGCGCAGGGTGATCTCGAAGGCGTCCAGCGAGGCCATCATCGCGCCATCGCTGAGCGCCACTTCGCCAAGAGGGATCCCCGGCCAGTTATGCAGCGCGTAGATGGCGTCCATCGGGAAGCGCTCAAACAACCCCTCCTCCACCATTTTGCGCGCGCCGCCGAGGTTCTCTTCCGCCGGCTGAAAGACAAAGTGGACGGTGCCGCTGAAATGGCGGGTCTGCGCCAGATGGGCGGCGGCCGCCAGCAGCATCGCGGTATGGCCATCGTGGCCGCAGGCGTGCATCACCCCGGCGCGGCGTGAACGGTAGCTGACGCTCCCCAGCTCGGTGATCGGCAGGGCGTCCATATCGGCGCGCAGGCCGATGACCGGCCCGGGGCCGTTCTCCAGCGTCGCCACGACGCCGGTGCCGGCCAGCCCGCGGTGTACCTGCAGCCCAAACGAGGCCAGCAGCTCCGCAACGCGGCGCGAGGTCTCCTGCTCCTGATATCCGAGCTCAGGCGCGGCGTGAAATTCACGTCGCCAGCCAACGGCTTCGGCGATCAGTGACGGCGATACGGCCATGTATTACTCCTTTCCTGCATAGCGTAATGCTGAATAATCGGTCATGCGTCGCGTTTTTCCCCGTCGCTCACCGGCGTCGGGGCGCTGCCGCTCCCTCCGTTATATCCTGTCGTTACCACGCTGACAACGTCACGAAATGCGGCGGCGGCGCGGCGTACAGCCCACCTGCTGCCCTGCGGCCCTTTTTTGGTAGTGATTTCAACGGTGACAACGGCCAGTCGATTAATTATTATGCAACTCAGGACGGCAATTTGCCGAAGGATCCACTACTGACCTCTCCGTCATCGGAAATAAAATGTTTAACCCAGACCAGAATCGTCTTGCCCCCACGCTGGCGATGATCATGGCCGCGTCGCTTGTGGGATTTATCACCGGCTATACGGTGCCGTTAATCAGTCTTGAGCTGGCACAGCAGCAGATCGCGCCGCTGTACGTCGGCCTGCTGGCCGCCCTGCCGCCCGCCGGCATGATGATCTCCTCTTTCCTCTCTCCTGCGCTGTGCCGGCGCGTTGAAATGGGCGTGCTGCTGAGCGGCAGCCTGATCCTGCTGGCGCTGGCGACCATCGCCTCATGCATGACTACCGATATGACGCTGCTTTTGCTGCCGCGCCTGCTGACCGGCCTGGCCTCCGGGGTCATTATCGTACTCGGCGAAAGCTGGATCACCGGCGGCGCGGCGGGCAGCCAGCGCGCTACCCTCACCGGTCTCTACGCCTCGGCCTTTACCGGCTGCCAGCTGGCCGGGCCGCTGCTGATCTCCGTCGGCCCCGCCTGGCAGACATCAGCGCTGATCGCGATTGTCGCGGTCACCGCCGTCTGCCTGCTGATGCTGCGCCATCTGCCCACCGGCACTCGTGAAAGCCTCGGGGAGCGCGCCAGCTGGCGCAGCCTCGGCGCCTTTCTGCCGGTACTGGCCTCCGGGGTCTTCTGCTTCGCCTTCTTTGACGCCAGCATCCTCGCCCTGCTGCCGCTGTACGGCATGGACAAAGGGCTGAATGAAGGGCTGGCGGTGCTGCTGGTCACCGTGGTGCTGACCGGAGATGCGATGTTCCAGACCCCGCTCGGCTGGCTGGCCGACCGGGTCGGGATTCGCCGCGTGCATCTGAGCTGCGCGGTGGTTTTCAGCCTGTCGCTGCTGGCCCTGCCGCTGATGCTCGGCTCGCGCATTCAGCTGATGGCCATTTGTCTGCTGCTGGGCGCCGCGGCGGGCGCGCTTTATACCCTGTCGCTGGTGCGGGCGGGGAAAACCTTCAATGGGCAGAAGCTGATTATGATTAACGCCCTGTTCGGCTTTTTCTGGTCCGCCGGCAGCGTTGCCGGGCCGGTAGTCAGCGGCATGCTGATCGGCATCACTGGTTACGATGGCCTGATCGTCACCCTGGTGGCCAGCGGCGTGCTGTTCCTGTTGATTCAGTGTCTGTGCAAAAACGAGAAAACCCTGCTTGCCAGTGAGCAGGAAGATGACATGGACGAGGCGACGGAGTCCGCACGGTAGTCCTCACGGGCTGGCCTGGCGCCAGCCCTTTTTTATGGCCCTCACCGGAGGGTATCCTGTTCTTGCTGGCTCACTGCTGTTAACCATTGCCGGCCCCCCAGCCGAGAGGAAATCCCATGGAAAGTAATACCTTACATCGTGGCAGATTGATCGATCATATTCTGCTGGTTGTCGAAGACTTTGAGGCAAGCAAAAACTTCTATACCGCCGTACTGTCGGCGCTGGAGATCCCGGTTATCACCACCGCCAATGAATACTTGCTGGCCGACGAACTGGTGCTGGCCTCACGCCACAGCCCGGAGGCTGCCGGGAAACTGACTGGGCGCCACCACCTGGCATTCCAGGCCAGAGATCGTGACATGGTGGACGCTTTTTACCATGCGGCGCTGACCCATGGCGGACGTGATAACGGCGCGCCTGGCGAACGACACTATCATCCTGGTTACTATGCCGCTTTTGTGCTGGATCCGCAGGGGAATAATATTGAGGCGGTGTACCATGGCAAGGCTGAGCGCAGCGCCGGGTCTGTTGCGATCAGCTTCACGCAGTAAGCGGGCGAAAGTCACATTTTCTTACCTGCGCAATTCCCATAATAAATGTGGGTGTTATCATTTCCTTGATGAATAATTCATACCCATAGCTGAGGCGTCGATGCTGGAAAACCTAATCATCTGATAATCAGACTTCCGACCATCACTGGCCGGACTGATTATCACTGCGCTGAAATCGAATGCGGACACTGGCGAGTGTTCGCCTATTTTGCCCATGATGATGACAAAGGTTTCCCGGTATGAATGTTTCCCCTCAGGAGCAAGCGACTTTATTCATTCTCGTCCCCTGCGGACAAACGCTCCACATCCACGCGATGGCAGCGAGACCCCTCCCTCGCATAAGAAACGTCACCCCCAGCCAGTTAACCCGGTGCGTTATCCCTCTGCCATGCTCGATCACTCCCTCTGCATGCCGTTGCGTTGCCTTACCCAATGACAGTCGCCAGGCGAATTTTATCTTTCGGTTTGTCATTCCGCGGCCAGCCTGTGACGACAGCCGCAAGGGATCCACATCAACCAGGCCCCGATACCAGGGAAACCGTCACCGACCAGGGAGTCTTCGCGTATGAAATTAGCGTTGGGACCGTACATCCGTTTTAGCAGAATCTTGTTATTTCCGCTGGCGATGGTTATCTATGATTTTTCTGCTTATCTGACTACCGATCTCATTCAGCCGGGTATTATCCACATCATCCGGGAATTTGAGGCTGATGTTGCGTTAGCCCCGGCCTCCGTCAGCCTCTATTTAGCCGGGGGGCTGGCATTACAGTGGCTGCTGGGGCCGCTCTCCGACCGCATTGGTCGCCGCCCCGTACTACTGACCGGAGCCATCATCTTTGCTTTGGCCTGCTTCAGCATGATCTTTGTTACGTCGATTGATCAATATCTTATCGCCCGTTTTATCCAGGGAACCAGTATCTGCTTCATTTCGACAGTCGGTTATGTCTCCATCCAGGAGGCTTTTGATGAAAAAGAGTCTATCCGCATTATGGCGGCGCTGACATCCATCGTTTTGCTGGCGCCGGTAATCGGGCCCCTGGCGGGCGCTGGCCTGATGAATTTCCTGCACTGGAAGTTATTGTTTGCGATCATCGGCGCCATGAGCTTGCTGGCCTGGGCGTTACTGATTTTTAACATGCCAGAAACGGTCACCTCTCAGGGCCGGGGGTTTCGTCCGGGAGAGGTATTTTCCGAGTTTGTCCGCGCCTTTAAACAGCCGGTGGTGCTCACGGGCGCGCTGGCGTTGTCATTCAGTAACCTGCCGATAATCACCTGGGTAGCACTCTCTCCGGTGATCCTGAACGATGACGGCGGGATGTCGCGCGGCGCCTATGCCTGGACCCAGGTGCCTGTCTTTGGCGGCGTTATTATTGCCAGCATCATCGTGGCCCGTTTTATCAAGGATCCGACCTCTCCCCGCTTTATCTGGCGCACTATCCCGATACAGCTGACCGGGTTGTTGGTATTACTGGCGGGAAATATTGCATGGCCCCATACCTGGTGGTGGTCCGTTTCAGGAACAAGTCTCTATGCCCTCGGAACAGGCCTGTTGTTCCCCGTATTATTCCGTTTTGCGCTTTTTTCCCACTCCCTGCCGAAAGGGACGGTTTCAGCCACCATCAACATTGTGGCGCTCAGTTTTATGGCGGCCTCGGTGGAAGTAGCGCGCTGGGTTTACTTCCAGGCTGGCGGCAGAATTGCTTTTCACTGCCTGGCGCTGATAGCGGGAATCGTCGTCATCATGCTGGTCTCGCGCTTGTTAAAACTCCGTCAACAACATTTCCTTCAGCCAGCCTGAAGGTTTAGGCCTTTTTGCCCGCAACAGGAGAACACTATGTTTTCATACATTATGCTGGGAACGAACGATCTGCCACGCGCCATCAAGTTCTATGACCCGTTAATGGCGCTGCTGGGACACGTCAAAGCCGGCCGTAACGAACAGGGGGCGTCCTGGGGCACCTTCAACGGCAATCACACCTGCGGGCTGTGCGTAGGTGTTCCTTTTGACCAGCAGCCTGCCGGGGTGGGTAATGGAACGATGGTGGCGCTTAACGCCCGCTCCGTCGCACATATTGCGGAACTGCATGCCCTCGCCCTGCAACTCGGCGGACGTGACGAAGGCGGTCCCGGTCACCGGCCGCAGTATGGCGACGGTTTTCACAGCGCCTACGTCCGCGATCCCGACGGCAATAAGCTGGCGTTTGTTTACTATGCGTCTGCAGATTGAATGGCTGCAGCGGAGGTGGCTTTTGCAGGCGGAGATAAGGGAGTCAGGACGGCCAACTTCGCCGTCCTTATTCACCGAGGAATAAAAAAGCCAGCAGCTCAAGCGCTGCGGCTTATCTTCCCGGCAAGTTATCTACCGCAAAGTGATAACGTAATCCGGCGTCGCGCATACAGCGTTTCCGCCGCCAGCTGAAAATCATATTCCATCGCCTTCAGCTTTTTCGTCTTAAGCTGTTTTAGTGGAATACCCTCGATATGCCCTGTCGCGACCAACCACCGGATTTCAGCCGTACTCAGCTTGAGCTGTTTTTTCAGTATTGATAGCAGGCTGATGCGAAATGGCTGACTGACTCTGACGCGCACCGTTATCCGCTGACATGCCTTCAACGTAACCGACCATTGCTCGTGAATACGAAAATCAGGTTGCCCCGACGGCTCGGCGCGGTTGCGCTTCAGCGTCGCGAGGTCAGCGGCATAATAGTGAACCATGGCTGCATCGTTCTGCAGCAGGCGCTGAAGCAGTTCACGGTTTATCTTGCTGACGTGCAGCCTGGAAAACAGGGCGATATTCCAGGTGTAATCGCAGCGCGTGCATTTATAGATGCTCCAGATATCCAGCAGCTTCTTTTGCGAATTCACCCGGATGGCGCCGGAAGGCGCGAAGTCGCGTTTTACATTGCAGGCGGGGCAGCGTTTGGCAATGTGCTGATACCCCACGGGCGTGACCGTCCATGTAACTGTCATAACGTACCTTTTTTAACCCATACGAAACCGAGTCCGTGATTAACGGACCATGATTTTTGGCGTATGAAAAATAGTTAATCGCTATTTTTCAGTGGGTTAAAAAAAAGATTTTCAACGTTATTTTCCTGGAGAAGTCCTAATCGACACCCTGAGATTAACAAAGGGGTTATCGCGGGATATATGAGCCCAGTCAATGTTTGCGCGGATGATTAAAAGCTTCGTCAATACACCCGGAATGCTCAGCGGGCTGGCCTGGCGCCAGCCCGCTCGGTTTACAGCACCTTGCTGAGGAACGCGGCGGTGCGTGGGTTGCTCGGCGCGCTAAAGATCTGCCCCGGCTTGCCCTCTTCCTGAATCACGCCCTGGTCGATGAAGATCACCCGGTCGGCCACTTCGCGGGCAAAGCCCATTTCGTGAGTCACGATCACCATGGTCATCCCCTCGCTGGCGAGGTTTTTCATCACCTCCAGCACGTCGCCCACCAGCTCCGGATCCAGCGCCGAAGTGGGCTCATCGAACAGCATAATCGACGGCTTCATCGCCAGCGCGCGGGCGATGGCTACCCGCTGCTGCTGGCCGCCGGACAGGCTCGAGGGCCAGGCGTCGCGCTTATCGCTTAAGCCCACCTTCGCCAGCAAGGCTTCCGCCAGGTCGACCGCCTGCTGGCGCGGCATATTGCGCAGATTCATCGGCGCCATGATCAGGTTTTCCAGCACCGTCATGTGCGGGAACAGGTTAAAGCGCTGGAACACCATGCCGACGCTTTCGCGCATCTTGTTGAGGTCGGTGGTCCGGTCGTGGGCGGCAAAGCCGTTAACCACCACCTCGCCTTCGCTGACCGTCTCCAGGGCGTTCATGCAGCGCAGGAAGGTGCTTTTCCCCGAGCCGGATGGGCCGATGATGCACACCACTTCCTGCGGTTTAATATCGCAGCTGATGCCGCGCAGCACGTGGCTGTCGCCGAAGCGCTTATGTAAGTTATTAATGTGAATCACTTTTGCCAAACCTCTTTTCCAGACGGTTAACCAGCTGCGCCAGCAGGAAGGTGATCACCCAGTAGACCAGAGAGATGGTCAGGTAGGGTTCCCAGTAGGTGGCGTAGGCGCCGGAGACGGTGCGCGCGGCATAGGCCAGATCGGCCAGGCCAATCGCCGAGGCCAGCGACGAGTCTTTGACAATGGCGATGGCGTTATTGCCCAGCGGCGGCAGAATACGGCGAAACGCCTGTGGCAGGATCACCTTGCGCATGGTTTTCCACCACGGCATGCCCAGCGCGCGGGAGGCCTCCATCTGCCCTTTGTCGATCGACTGGATGCCGGCGCGGAAAATCTCCGACACATAGGCTCCGGCGTTAAGGGTGATCGCCACGATGCAGGAGAGGAACGCCCCGTAGCTGGCGCGCAGCTCGCGGGCAAAGTCGGCGCTCATCAGGCCGCTGGTCACCAGCAGGCCGTCGCGCGGGTTGATAAACAGCGGCACCAGCGCAAAGTGCACCACCATAATCTGCACGAACAGCGGCGTGCCGCGGAAGGCGCTGACGTAAAAGCGCACCGGAAACTGCACCAGGTAGCGGAGAATATATTTCCACGGCCCGTGCTCGGCCTTCGCCATCCGCCCGAGACCGAGAGTTAACCCCCACAGCGTCCCGAGGATCACGCAGATAATGGTACATTTAATCGTCATCAGGGCGCCGTCCACAAACAGCGGGCCGTACTCCTCGATGATCTCCCAACGGAATCCCGTCATAGTCCTTCCCTAAAAAATACGGCTATCGCCTGGGCGATAGCCGTGGTCACTGAAAAAGGTGGATTATTGCGCTGGCAGCGTCGGCACGTTGTCGTCGAACCAGGTTTTATAGATTTTGGCGTAAGTCCCGTCAGCAACAATCTTTTGCAGCCCGGCGTTGATTTTGCCCAGCAGTTCACTGTTGCCTTTCGCCACCGCAATACCGAAATACTGACGCTCAAATTTGGCATCCGGCACCAGCTTGAACTGCTTCTCCGGGTGCTGTTTGATGTAGTACTTCACCACCCCGACGTCGCCTACCGCGGCGCTGACGCCGTCCTCAAACAGCTCCTGGAGCATCAGCGGGGTATTGTCGAAGCGCTTGATCGCGGTGCTGTTTTTACCCAGCACCTCAGAAACCACGATATCGCCGGTGCTGGAGTTCACCACCCCGACCTTCTCGTTTTTCAGGGCCGCCAGTGAATCCACCTGCGAGTCCTGAGCGACGACGATAGACTGTTCGGCCGGGAAGTACGGCGCGGAGAAATCGACCATCTGTTTGCGTTTATCGGTGATGGTGATCCCGGAGATGATGATGTCGCGGTCGCCGGTGTTCAGCGTGGCGAAGATGCCTTCCCATGGGGTATTAACCAGCTTAACGTCAAAGCCTTCGGCTTTGGCGATGGCTTTGATGATGTCGATGTCGAAACCTTCCAGCTGTTTCTGGCTGTTTTCAAATTCAAACGGCCGGTAGGTGCCGCCGGAGCCGACGGTATAGGTTTCCGCAGCCGCCTGTCCGGCAGCCGTCAGCGCGGCTATCATGCAACACGCTTTGAGCAAATTCTTGACCATGAGATTTCCTTTTTATGCATTTATTTTGCATAAAAATACACACACTCACTTTTATATGCAACCGGAAACCTTCCCGCTGGTGAATTATCTTCTCAATGGCCCCGTTTACCGCCGGATTTACCGATAGCCCGATGCAGATCGTTGATTCGTTTCAGGGATTTCACCGTTTTTTGTGGCGTGGTAGAGGCCACCGACAGGACAATCATCTCGAGACAGACCAGCACCGTACCGTGCAGCGGCATCCGGCTACTGTCCCCGCCGCGCGGGACGTCGATCACCACCTGCGCCTCCTGGCTGAAGCGCGAGTCCACCGCCTGGGTCAGCAGGATGGTCGGAATACCCAGCCGCTTCGCCTCGCGCAGGGTGGTCAACCCTTCGCGATGGGGGGATTTTTGCCCCATCATGATCAGCACATCGCCGCGCTGCAGGCCGATAAGCTGTTCGGCAAGGCTAAAGCCCGTGCGGTTCATCACGTACGCCGGCAGGCCAATACGGCTGAACAACCGGGCGGTGTATTCGGCGAGGATCCCCGAGGCGCCGATACCGAAGATCCCCACCTGGCGCGCGTCGCTGAGCAATGCCACCGCCTGAGCCACCGCCGCGCGGTTGTCGGCCCGCGACAGGACCTCGCACACCCGCTGATGGCCTTCAAGCACAAAATCAATACTGGAGTTGACGTCGCTGGAGAGCGCGGTAACCGTCGAGCGCATCTTTTCCGCCGAGGTGACCGAGGTGCCGAACCAGCGCTCCATGGTCTGCTTAAGCTCGCGCAGCCCGGCGAAGCCCAGCGCCTGGATGGCACGCACCACCGTGGCGTCGGAGGTCTGGGTCGCGGTGGCGATCTCCATCGCGGTATGCTCCAGCACCACCTCGCGGTTGTCGTTGATATAGCTGACCACCGCCCGCAGCCGGGGGGAGAGCTGGTGCGCCCGGGCGCGATAGCGTTCGCCGAACAGATCGACTTTGCCCTTCTCTTTTTTTACCGCGCTTTTCATTTGGCCTCCGCCGGGATCGGCCTGCCGGCAATATGCGACTGCACCTGGGCCACCATCAGAGACAGCGCGGCGTAGGAGTTGGAGATCACCTCTTCCCGCGGCAGTAAAATATAGTGCCCGGTGCGGCAGGCGCGCAGAAAGTCGCACCAGCCGGGCATCACGCCTTCCATCGCCTGCAGCTCATCCTGCGGCTTACCGCCGGTATCCGACCGCCAGGTGGCGAAGACAAAATCAGCGTCCAGCTCCGGCAGCTGTTCCGCGCTGACGTCAATGCGCTGACCATCGGGGATCCGCTCAATCAGCGGCGGAAAGCGGAACCCGGCGTCGCGCAGCACCCGGCCCAGCGCATGATACGAATGATGCACCGTGACCTTGCCGTTGTTCGCCTGGATCACTGAGACGCTGTACTGCGGTGGGTTGACCATCGCTTTCAGTTGTTTAATTTGTTCCTGATAGCGGCGCTCGAGGCTCGCCAGCCGCGGCTGGGTGCCGGTCAGCTGCGCCAGCTTGCGGTAAATCTCCGGGGCGCTGCCCTGCAGATGGTCGATGCTCACCGTCGGGGCAATCTTCTCCAGTTGCTCCACTGACACGTGGCGGCTGGGCTCGGTGATAATCAGATCCGGCCTGGCGGCGGCTACCGCTTCCAGATCGATATCGGCGGTGCCAATAAAGCGGATATCGCTGTTGTCGAAATCGACGCCGGTGAGCTGGGCGCTGGATCGCAGGTAGTGGCTACCGTCCGGGCGCGTCCGGCCGTGGCTGGCGATCGGCGGCGCCCCGAGCTCAATCAGCGGAATGGTAATATCGAGATCGTGCATCGAAACGATACGCTGCGGATGCAGCGGCACGGTGACGGTGCGGCCTAAATCATCGGTGAAAGTTTGAGTTTGTGGGGCGGCGGCGCTGACGGCCCCCGTCAGCAACAGCAGCAATGAGACGAACCAACGCATACTACCTTCCTGGTTAAAGGGCATCACGGCGACGCCAGAGCAAGACAACGAAGAACGGGCAGCCCACCAGGGCAATGACAATCCCCGCCGGGATCTGCAGCGGGGCAAACGCCAGCCGGCCAAGGGTATCGGTCGCCAACACCAGCAAGGCGCCAATCAGCGCGCTGCCGCACAGCAGCGATACCTGGCCGCCGCGCAGCACGAAACGCGCCATATGCGGCGCCATCAGGCCCACAAAACCCAGGCTGCCGACGCAGGAGACGCTGGCCGAGGTCAGCAGCACCGGCGCAAAAAAGCGCAGCACCGTCAGCTGCTGCAGACGTACGCCGAGGCCGATGGCGGTCCGGTCGCCCAGCAGCGCCACGTCCGCCGCCCGGGCGGTACAGAACAGGATGATGGCCCCGGGCAGCGCCCAGCAAAAAGCCACCGCCAGCAGCGGCCAGGTGGCGGCCTGCAGGCTGCCCGCCAGCCAGATCATCGCCGTCTGCACGTCGCGTACGTCGGCGGTGGTCATAAAGATGCCGACCGCGGCCGCCAGGCTCCAGGAGACGCCGATGCCAATTAAAATAAAGCGCGGCCGCGAACAGTCGCGGGCCAGCGTCAGGACCAGCAGGGCCACCGCTATGCCGCCGACCATCCCCGCCAGCGGCCGCCAGACCAGGCCTACCGCCGGGAAAAACAGCACCAGCGCCAGGACCACGATGCTGGCCCCCTCTTTGACGCCGATCAGCCCCGGGTCGGCCAGCCCGTTACGGGTGATGCTCTGCATCGCCGCGCCGGCCAGCCCCAGCATGGCCCCGCACAGCAGCGCCATCAGGATCCGCGGCAGGCGGATATCAAACAGAATAAAGCGCGGCTGCTCGCCCATCTCCTGCGGCGCCAGCAGGGCCCGCGCCAGCGTCGACGCGGGCAGCGGATAGCTGCCGCGGCTAAGGCTGTACAGCCCCAGCGCCAGCAGCGTCAGCACTATGCTGGCGGCAATTTTTAACGCCGCCGGGCGCAGCAGCAGCTGGCGGGAGGCGAAAGCCAGCGGCCGAAAACCGGCCCGGTGAACGGCGCGCGTCATTTAAAAAACCTCGCGGCGATAAAGATAAACAACGGCGCGCCCACCAGGGCGGTCATCGCCCCGGTCGCCAGCTCCTGCGGCGCGACCAGCGTCCGGGCGGCGATATCCGCCAGCACCAGCGCCAGCGCTCCCACCGGCGCGGCCAGGGGCAGCGCCAGGCGGATATCTTCCGTCACCAGACGGCGCACCACGTGCGGCACCACCAGCCCGACGAAGCCGATCGGCCCGGCCACCGCCACCGCCGCGCCGCAGAGCAGCGCAATCGCCAGCAGACCCAGCAGCCGCGTCTGGACGAGATTAACGCCAAGGCCCAGCGCCACCTTATCCCCCAGCGCCAGCACGTTGAGGCGTGGGGCAATGAGCAACGCGACGCCAAGGCCGATCAGCGCCGGGACCAGCGCCGTCTGCAGCGTGCTCCAGTTCATTCCGGCCAGGTCGCCGGCCAGCCAGGTGCGCATCGCCAGCAGCGTCTGTTCATCGAGAATCAATATCGCCGCCGTCACCGCCGACGCAAACCCTGACAGCGCCACTCCGCACAACGTGATGCGCAGCGGCGTCGCCCCGCCGCGCCCGGCAGAGGCCAGCGCCATCACGCCACCGAACAGCAGCCCCGCGCCGCAGGCGGCGGTCAGCGGGCGCCCGGCGGGGTAAGCGCCGAAGGACAGGCCCAGCGCCGAGGTCGCCACCACCGCCAGCGAGGCGCCGGCGTTAAGCCCGAGAATATGCGGCTCGCCAAGCGGGTTACGGATCACCGTCTGCAGCAGCAGCCCGGCGACGCCGAGCGCCGCGCCGGTCAGCAGCGCCGCCGCCAGCCGCACCAGACGCAGATCGACGATAATCCGCTGCTCAAAGTTGCGCGGATCGTACTCCAGCAGCGCCTGCAGCACCGTCTGCGGGGCGATCCAGCGGGCGCCTAAGCCAAGATGCACCAGCGAGGCGGCGATAAGCAGCAGCGTTAGCAGAAGCAGCGCCAGCCGGGGGCGGGGGCGACGCCGCGCGGAAAGCAGGATGGCCACGCTCATTGTGCCGCTGCCTGGCGGGCGCGAAACGGCATAAAGAAGGGTTTGCCGGTTTGCGGGTTAATCGACATCTGCACGTCAACGTCAAACACGTGTTTAATCAGCTCAGGGCTACAGACATCGTTGTCGCTAATCGTGCCAGCGATGCGCCCCTGTTTAAGGAATACCAGCAGATCGGCGTAGTTCACCGCAAAGTTAAGGTCATGGAGCACTGTCACCACCGTGCGGCCATGTTCGCGGGTGAGGGTCTGGAGCAGCTCAAGGATATCGACCTGATAGCGCAGATCGAGCCAGGTGGTCGGCTCATCGAGCAGAATGGTGGCCGTTTGCTGGGCCAGCGCCATGGCGATCCAGCAGCGCTGACGCTGGCCGCCGGAGAGGCTGTCCACCGGCAGATGGGCGAATTCGGCGGTACCGGTTAAGCGCAGCGCCTCCTCTACCGCCAGCTCATCGGCCTCGGACCACTGGCGCATCAGCCCCTGCCACGGGTAGCGCCCGCGCGAGACCAGCTCGAAAACGGTCAATCCTTCCGGGGTCAACGGCGATTGCGGGAGGATGCCCAGCTGGCGCGAGACGGTCTTCGTCGGCATCTGGTGAATGGCTTGCCCGTCCAGACGCACGCAGCCGCCGAGAGGTTTCAGCATTCTGGCGATGGTCGAGAGCAGCGTGGATTTGCCGGATCCGTTCGCCCCGGCCAGCACCGTCATTTTGCCGGTGGGAATGGTCAGGTTGATATCGTCAACGATCAGGGTCTGGCCGTAGCCGGCCGACAGGGCATCCAGTACGATCCCCTGCTCTGCAGGTTTCACCCGCTGTGGCATAACTCGCTCCTGCGCCGCAGCGTTCCAGGCGATAGCTGGACATTCTGCAGTCAAATCAAAATAAATCTCATTCTCTTTTGATCATGACGGGGATGAATGTAGTAGTCAATACTCGCCATCGTCTTCAGACGGGGACGCTGACTACAGCGAGGCTGTGCCAACGCAATATAATTAAAATAAAATAATATCAGATAGATAACTACAAAACATTCCCTACTGGAGGTGTTTAAAACGTCCTGTTCCTCGCCGCTGAATTTTTATCTTGCATAACGTTTACTACTACACCCCTTCATGATTGAATGATTCTCAATTACACATCTGAAGGCGCATTCAGACGCTAAACAGAGTGCTTTTATTATTCAGGGCAATGATTTTATTGGCTTAATCTGACCGCAAAGGCAGATTCGTTCACGAGAAACAGATAATGACTCAACCCCATGTCGCCTGCAGGACGTTGCCAGGGCGCGCGCTTTTTTCGCTTCTTTTTTTAGCCTCACCGGGATTAATGGCCGCCGACAATCGCGCGGCGAAAAGTACTAACGACGCGGAAGAGACCATCACCGTAGTGGCCGACGGCGCGCAGCAGAGCGCCACCAGCGGCTATCAGCCGCTCAGCTCCGCCACCGCGATGCTAACCTCGATGCCGCTGCTGGATATTCCCCAGGTGGTCAATACCGTCAGCGATCGGGTTCTCGAAGATCAGCACGCCACCTCACTCGATGAGGCGCTGTATAACGTCGCTAACGTGGTGCAGACCAACACCCTCGGCGGTACCCAGGACGCCTTTACCCGCCGCGGCTTTGGCGCCAACCGCGACGGCTCGATCATGACCAACGGCCTGCGCACCGTGCTGCCGCGCAGCTTTAACGCCGCCACCGAACGGGTGGAAGTCCTGAAGGGGCCCGCCTCGACGCTGTACGGTATCCTCGACCCCGGCGGGCTGATCAACGTCATCACTAAACGGCCGGAGCGGCAGTTCTCCGGTTCGGTTTCCGGGACCTCCACCAGCTTTGGCGGCGGCACCGGCAGCGTCGACATCACCGGCCCCATCGAAGGCACAAATCTGGCGTACCGACTGATAGGCGAATATCAGAATGAGGATTACTGGCGCAATTTCGGTAAAAACAAAAGCAGCTTTATCGCCCCTTCCCTGACCTGGTTTGGCGAGCGGGCAACGGTGACCGCGTCCTATTCGCACCGCGACTACAGCGCCCCCTTTGATCGCGGCACTATCTTCGATCTGAATACCGGCCATGCGGTGAACGTCGATCGCAAAACGCGCTTCGATGAAGCGTTTAATATTACCGATGGCTATTCCGATCTCGCTCAGCTCAACGCCGAGTATCGCCTTAACGACGCCTGGACCGCGCGCTTCGATTACAGCTACAGCCAGGATCATTACAACGATAACCAGGCGCGGGTAATGGCCTATGATTCGGCGACCGGCAACCTCACCCGCCGGGTCGATGGTACCCACGGTTCAACGCAGAAGATACACTCCACCCGCGCCGACCTGCAGGGCAACGTGGTAGTGGGCGGCTTTTATAACGAGCTGCTGACCGGCGTCGCCTATGAGAATTACGATCTGCTGCGCACCGATATGCTGCGCTGTAAGAACGTTAAAGGCTTTAACATCTATCATCCGGTCTACGGCACTCTCGACACCTGTAATACCGTCTCCGCCTCCGACAGCGACCAGCGGATCCAGCAGGAGAGCTATGCCGCATACGTGCAGGACGCGCTGTACCTGACCGACAACTGGATCGCCGTCGCCGGCGTGCGCTACCAGTACTACACCCAGTACGCCGGTAAAGGCCGACCGTTTAACGTCAATACCGACAGCCGCGATGAGAAATGGACGCCGAAAGCCGGCCTGGTCTACAAGGTCACGCCGAACGTCTCCCTGTTCGCCAACGTCGCCCAGTCGTTTATGCCGCAGTCGTCGATCGCCAGCTATATCGGCGAGCTGCCGCCGGAAGAGTCCACCTCTTACGAAGTGGGCGCCAAATTCGACCTGTTAAACGGCATTACCGCCAATATCGCGCTGTTTGATATTCACAAGCGTAACGTGCTGTACACCGAGAGCATTGGCGATGAGACTGTGGCCAAAACGGCGGGCAAAGTGCGTTCCCAGGGCGTGGAAGTGGATCTGGCCGGGTCCATCACCGATAACCTCAGCGTGATCGCCAGCTACGGCTACACCGACGCCAAAGTGCTGGAAGATCCGGATTACGCCGGGAAACCGCTGCCAAACGTACCGAAACATACCGGTTCGCTGTTCCTGACCTATGACATTCATAACGTCTATAACAGCAACACCCTGACCGTCGGCGGCGGCGGCCACGCGGTCAGCAAGCGTTCCGGCACCAACGGCGTGGATTATTATCTGCAGGGGTATGCGGTGGCGGATGTGTTTGCTGCCTATAAGATGAAGCTGCAGTATCCGGTGACGCTGCAGGTGAATGTGAAGAACCTGTTTGATAAGACCTATTACACTTCCTCGATCGGCACCAATAACCTCGGCAACCAGATTGGCGACCCGCGCGAAGTGCAGTTCACGGTGAAGATGGATTTTTAAGCCGGACCATGGCGTCGCGCCGGATATTCATTGCCGGGCGGCGCTGCGCTTGCGCCGGCCTACGTTTCCGTGACATTTGTCGCAGTTCGTAGGCCCGGTAAGGCGCAGCCGCCACCGGGCAAAAACAGGCGCCTGGCGCCGGATGCCCATTGCCGGGCGGCGCTGCGCTTGCGCCGGCCTACGTTTCCGTGACATTTGTCGC
>OKJQ01000116.1_pt1 | contig 30280 bp, 41 predicted proteins | sample 1610531 | NCBI WGS metagenome assembly OKJQ01 (sample SAMN04436658, study PRJEB24849) | human gut metagenome | biome: human gut; feature: NICU; material: stool | host: Homo sapiens | place: USA: Saint Louis, MO | collected 2010-06-01 | reverse complement strand
AAATCCAGCCAGCTACAGGGTCGTTCGCACGAAATCTTATTTATTCAACAAAGCCGAATGGCGTTCTTGACCGGTCCACTGAAGATAATTTCCTCATCCGTGATTGCTGTCTGACGGGCTGGTTTATGGGGGCCGACTCCGTTTGCAACGGTTTCGTTGTCGCCCGTGATTGCTTTACCGGCGACGCCTATGGCGGGGCGTGGACGCAACGAAATGCCGCGGTCACGATTCCGTATCTCCCACCCTATCCGGCGGCAGAGATTTTCAAAGTGGGCTGGGTTGATGCTATCCGGTATACGAAATATCACTTTTACGGCAAGCCACGGCTGTTTGGCCCTGCCGATGAGGCGATTGATACGTGGTTCGATACGTATATCTATAAATCCGCCAACTCTGCGCGAACCTCCGCAGGCGGCAGGCTGACAAACAATACTGCTGGCGGCTATTCAGCGCGTTCGTTTCCCGGCATTGCGGGCCGGGCATTCACCGTTCTCAGTCGCTATGGACGTGCGGTGAACGGGGTCTGCCTTGACGATGTGAAGGTGCTGGGAACCCACCGCGTCCCGTTCTACACCGACGCAGGCAGTTACAACGTGATTCATACGTCCTACGTTGAAAAGACCTGTCTCGTTGATACCACAACGACAACTATTGCCGGTAATCAGTTCTATACCGACTATCAGGACCCGTGGAATGCGGCACTGACAAAAGCGCCAGCGATGGTTTGTGAGGGTGGTATCACTGTCGACAGAACTGTCGTTTCGGCTGGCGTGGCTACACACCCGTTCAGCCAGAAACCACCAACCATCAACGGCCCGCTCATCATCAATCCGTTCCGTGATGACACAGAGGACTACTCGACCGCGCAGATTGCAGAGTGGAACAGCGCCGAAGGGAAAACGGTATACCTCTATGACTGGCGCCGTCAGTATAGCGTCCAGCGCCCGATACGGTTTTTTGATAACACACAGGAAGCATTCCAGTACTACAAGGGCGTCTGGACGCCGGTTGTCAAATGCGGCTCAGAAGTCGTGACGCTGAATACCACCGCGGGAACCTATCGCCGCTCGGGGCGGTTAGTGCATGCGACATTCAGAATCGAAACCACGTCAATGGCGCTGACGACAGGTGGCGCGGTAGTGATATCAGGGCTTCCGTTCACAGTAGCCGCACTGAGCGACGGGGGATTAACAGTTTCCCCGATAATTTGCAGTCGTGCCGGCTCGGCAATCATTATTGCGCAAACGAACCCGACCACAAAAGAGATTCTACTGTTAACCAATAGCTCACCGGCTGTTTTCTCAATTACAGGCGGAACAGGTTTGACGATTTACGGCTCAGTTCAGTACGTTCTGACAGAATAAGGATTTGCCATGTTTACAATAGAGAAAGAAGTTGCGGTTAATCAGGTAACTGTCGATGGTATTGCGGTTGGCACTGCGACGCTTAAAGTCATCCTTACATACACCATCGAGAGGATCGAGCTTGAAGGGGCGAACGGTATCGCTTTTTACACTGTTACATCTGACGCCGATGCTGAGGGTGCGAGGAATTACATCCCATTCACCTATTCAGGAAGTGGCGATCCGCTGTCTGAGGCCGAGGTAGCGCTAAAGTTAAGAGTTGAATGACATACCCGCCGGTAATGGCGGGATTGATTTATATTTTTGCAGCCCCGGAAAACTCACCCAGCCCCATGATTTGCGCTTGCGCCTGGCTGAAAATATCTCCATTCAGCCAGGTTATCGGGAATGAGCGCACATCGCCGTTAGATGACCCATTCACTGTGGTTTCCAGGTATGCCGTTCCTGTTCCGTCCGGGTAAACCGAAACGCTGGTAACCGTCATGATTAGCTCCGCGCTCTGGGCCTGATAGCCAATTACAACGCCATTTGATACCAGACTCGCCTCTAACTCTTTCGTGATTTTAAATGCCATAGTTTTCACCCTATGAATACGTAACTTGTTTAACCGGGGTGGCTGTACTGACCGTACCGCTTATAAAGTTCGTACCAGCTTTCTTTATCTCTGCGGCACTTCCGGATGCTGGCAGTGGCGCACTTATGGCGGTAGCGCCGATGACATCGCAGCTATCCAGATCAACGGTAGTACCGGCATAGCAGAATAATGCCGTACCCGCAGCGCACTGGATAAACGAATCCGCGAACTTGAGACGAGCGCTGTTATTGGTGTATACGGCCCTCCCGGTTCCGGTGTTATTTGCCGTAAACCCGGAGAAGATGTTTTTAAGACCGCCATCAACATAAACCAGGTCGTCTGACGTTGCGCCGTTAACGGTAACGTCGCGAAATTTGCCGTAGTTGGCGTTAATGTAAACCGCCCTGCCTGTGCTTCCCGTATAGCGCACAGTGTCATCTTTAACTGAGAACCAGAAGTTGATGACGTTAGGCGTTACGTGATGGTTGTCTTTCCAGGTTCTGTCCGTCTGTGTATTGCTCGGAATGGATACCGACTGGGCCTGAGAACTAAATAACTTGTTACTGTGGAATGACATTCGTGAGACAGGCATAGAGCCGCCTTCCTGATAGGCAGTCCCTTTGGTAATAATCCGGTTATCGTGGATGTTTACATCCGTTGACACGAAGCCCTGATACATACCGGCAGACAACATTATTCTGTTGATAATGACGTTATCATGGATATGGGCATCAGCCGCAAATGTACAATAAATGCCTACGCCGTTATTATCCCGTATCATATTGTCTGCGCAGATATAATCGGTCACATTACGCAGGGTGATACCTGAGCCATCGGCTGTAGGTTTCGTCGTATCAGAATTAAAAAAACCGTTGCGTCGGCAAATATTACCGTTAAAAACGCCTGCTATCGGGACTGGCGAAGCGCCGGTGTAGTTAATATCAATACCGTCCGCAGCATTTTCACGGCAGATGTTGTATGAAATGTTCACGCCATCATAATCCGGATGTGGGCCATACTGCATCCCGGATACACCATTCATGAGGCACCAGTTAGTCGTGAAGGTTAAATCCCCGACACCGTAACACCAGAACCCATTTCCGCCGTTATCAATCAGTGAAAGCCCGCTAACGGTCAGCCCCCGGATACCTCCGCTATCAATACCATTACCGTAGCGCCCGGTAATTCCCGCGCTCGAACTATTTACATATGTTCCTTTGCTGCCGTTATTTGCAATCAGGCAATTCAACACACTGACGTTAGATACGTTGTAAATTGATAACCCAACCGATTTCGAACGGTCAGGATTAGAAATCGTTACCCCTTCAAATTTAAAGTTATCGCCACCTGCATCTACAGACACAGCCTCATATTTATTTTCAATTCTCCCTGAACCTTTAATGGCTATATCACTTTCTGTAACCAGAAATAATGAGTAATCAGAACGTCGATTACTTTCAGACCACGTGAAATCACCGACGGGATTATGCTTAATAACGCCATCAATGATGAGTGTTACTCCCTGCGGCGGAATATGGGTATCAAACAGTTCATAATCACCAGGCGCCCATGCCGTTCGAGTTGGATGCACCGCGGCCGCAGCAAGCATCAGCCGAAAAGCTTCATCGTGGGTTATATCACCCCGGCTTGAGCCGAACATCTCAGGAGTTACAAAAGGCAGACCGCCGATGAGTTTTGTGCCGTCGCTTGAACCCAGGTTTTGGCGAAGAGCAGCATCACCGACAGATACAAAATGTGCAGAGTCTGTAGCAGTCCAGGTTTCGTCCGTTTTACCCGAAGCCGTGAACGGGATATCAGTCGCTGCCGTGAGTTTGTAGAGTTCGTTGTTATAACGAATGAGCTGGTTATACTCGGTGATGGTCAGGGGGTTTCCTTCCGGAATAGTCCCCACCGTGTAATCGCCAATAATGTCATAGCCTGATGAAGCGATGAACGTATTAAATCGCGTATCCTGATCGGCCAGCTGAGAAGTAAACCGACTCTCCTGACTGGACATCTGGCTGAGAAATGATGTCTCCATTCCAAAAAATGAAGGCCGAACTTTCCCCAGGCGGTCAGTCCATATCAAGGCCGTCAGGCTGTTCAGTGCAAAATCGAGGTTCTCGGCGTTATCAAATAAATCCTTTACAGCCGCAGAGCCCAGCGGGTTGCCGGTTTTATATGTGCTCATAGTCGCCCTATAACAAAAAACCCGCCGAAGCGGGTTGTTGAGAGTTATTTCTGTTTTATGCAATGTCGCCGGGATAACTGGCGTTGTCGTAGTCGTAGAAGGACGCGCGGTACTCTTTGGCGGTAACCTGACACGTCCCGTCTGATTGAGGGGCAATCTCCTCAACAATGGCGTCATAGACATGACGCGTTGAGCCGCAGAACACCAGGCGGACTGGCTCAATGGCTGGTGAAGTCTGGTCAATCTTCAATGGGTCATCAAAATCACTCAGATGGGGAACGGACAACTGATAATCCCCCACTCTGCTCGCCACCATCAGACCGGATGCAGAGCCATCCTGATAGCGGATCAGCGCACGGGGGTTTTCGAAAGACCAGTCAAGCAGCTCCGTAACGGTGAAGGTTGTCACGCCACCAGCCGTTGTCATCGCCTCCACCAGACAGGAAATCGTGTTGTTGCCCGGAATATCATCCGTGAGCACTATGCGATCGCCCGTGTTGTAGCACAGCGCGTCCAGCTCGGTAGTGGTCTGGAACGTCACCCGCTGCTGCAGGTATTTCATCAGGCGACGCATCCCGATTTGGTAGGCGTGATCCTGATTCAGTACCCCATCGAGTTTGTAATTCTCTATTTTCACCGGCGTGGGATTGTCCGGCGTCCGGCATTTAACGGTCTCCTCTGCCCAGGTAGTCCCGTTGATGTACGTCACGTCGACACCATCAAAATCATCATCTGAGGGCACGGTAAATCCGCTCTGCAGCTCCTCCACCATCTCATGCGGAGTGATCACGCCAGTCCATGGCTTAATCCCCTCACGGTTGACCGTCGCCAGGCCATCGCTTAACAGAAAGCGGGACTTCCCGGCATTGGCTATCTTCTGCAGCATTTCCAGCGCTGAGATACTGTCTCCGGTAGCAAAATCGAAATTTTCCCCCCGTGGCGTCCAGTACGCGGACTCCAGCGCGTTGATGGTGTCGACATCCATCTCCAGCCCAAGAGAGTTCGCGACATGCAGCAGCGCTCCCGAAATGGTTCTGGCCGTTCCTGAGTCATAGGCGCGCGTGGCCACAACGTTTACGCGGCGGTCCGACTGAGCCGCCAATTTGCCCCCCGTCTCAACGGTCACCGCCATCAGCGACACGCCGGGATAGGATGAAGGGCGCGTCAGCAGTCGCCCGCGCAGTGCCTGCCAGTACATCGTATCTCTGGCATTATCCTGCCCCTGTTCATTTTTCCGGCGACACCGGACCTCAACGAGGCCTGGTGAAGGCAGAGTGATACGCTCAGTAAATCCAAGTCCGTTAATATTTTTTAACTTGTAAAATCCGTCGCGCGTTTCCCATCCTCCCCCTGAGCCGTAAATACGGTATTGAATTACCCAGCCAACCCACCACGCTTCTTTCTTGCCCTTCTTGTTGAATCCACAGATACCACTCGGGAAAGAGAAATTTACTTCGAAAGCGTCAATCTTTTCGTTCTCAGGGCAGGCAAGAAATGGTCCCATCCAGGTATCATTATCGTTTATCCCGGTAGCCTCATAGTCGATCATCGTCCTGGCTATGAATCCCGGCCATGACTCATCAATAACACCGTTAACCAGACGCGCCACCGTTGCCGTCGCGCCGTCACCTGACACAATCCGGTACTCATTCCCGCGGTGAGCAAGTGAAAGCCGTTGCACCCCCTCTGGAATGCCGGAAAATGCCGTTCCCGTGGCGGAGTTATAGGCGAGTGTCACATTCGTCGTTACCGCCGGGCTGCCGCCGGTTGATGCCGTGCCGGAGGTGTAAACCGGGGCGGTACCGAAAACAGCTGCAGGCAGCGCAGAGGAAGTGATCGCCCCACCCGCGAATGGACTGGCCGCTTCGGTTATCAGTACGGTGCCGCCGTTGTCCTGCGCGACCAGGCCGGAGCCAGTGAGTCCCTCGGTGATGGCCGCCAGCAGTCCCGACATCGAGACATAGTTAGCTACCAGCGATACGGTATAAGTTGTGCCCTGCCAGGTGATCGTGAACGTGCTGGAGCTGGTCGAAAAATCGTAGGTGGTCGGGACCGCACTGGCCTGGAGTTTTGCCGCACTCCCCCCGGTGCCGGGCACTGCAGCCTGACCGGGGGTATATGACGCGATAAACAGATCGTAATCGACTGAGTTAAACCCCAGCGTCACCGGCATACCTACTACCGGTGCGATCTCCGTCAGCAGCGGGCTGGCGATAACACTGTATCCAGCCGCCGAAGTGATCTGGTAGTTCGCCGGGGCTTTCAGTTCGACTACTGCGCCAGCGACCCAGCTGGGCGGTAGCGCGTTTTCGTTCTCGTCGTGGTCATCGCCGTCATCCGTGTCCAGCCCGGTAAACGTTACGCTCGAACCGGATACGGTCATGCTGTCTGCGATAATGTCGTCTGCGTCCGGCGACGTCTGGGCCATATCCAGACCGGTACCGGATGATGTCCCGCCGACCTCCGTACTGTTGAACCAGTTTTCACTGCGCTCATCACCGGAAACGTCCGCGCCTGGCGGGTAATGGGTGCTGCTGAATCCCGGTAGCGTTGAAGCTGGCGTACTGCCAACCCGGATATCGCCATTGGTATAAATCAGATCACCGACACCGAGACACAGCAGCATCTGGACGCGCATTTTCGTAGGATCGGCGGCATCAAACCGGGTAACGGGCTGTACGACATAATCCGGATAAATACGCACGCGCCCAAAAACTTCACGAATCGCATCACCCAGTTTCGCGCTGTTTGCTTTAGCGGGGTTCAGGTCGAGGCTCCGACCTGTGGATGACGTATAGCCGCCGGCATCAATGTTACTCATCATGAACAATGAATAAGCCGCAGATGCGACGGCAATGCCCACTCCTATCCAGGCAATTGTCGCGGCCTCAAGCCCGAAAGGCACCGGATAAAGCCTGACATCACTATCAGGGCGAATCACACACTTAGCCCACTCGCCTGGCGGAATTAACAGCCCCTCAACCTCAACGGTCAGCGGTGGGACATCCCGATCCTCGTAGCCTTCAACATTTGCCACCAGCCAGCTGCGAATACTGGTTACACCATGCTCATGCGTTTCGAGTGGTTCACCGGGAAGCCGGGACGGGTAAAAACGAATGGTCATTGCCAGAACTCCACTTTGACAAATCGGCGCTTAAACCGCGGCAACGGCAGAAAGGTGACGTTCGTACCCGGGTTGCATTCCGCCACATGCAACAGACCACCGATACTGACCACGATCCCTACGTGGGTGACGGTCGACCCGGAATAACAGGCCACCCCGGCCCCTTCGCAGGGTTCGCAGCGCTCAAGGGTAAGCATCATCCTGCGCGCTTCCCGGTCGAGGCCGCCGTCGTCTTTGGTGACCCCTGCAAAATCGGGCCAGACGGGTAAATTCAGGTCGCGGCGTATCTCGTTCACAATGCCGAAACAGTCGAGTTGCGGGTATACGCGCCCGCCCTTCAGCCAGGTGACTGAACGGTATTTATCAGGGTTAAACATTGGGATTCCTTAGCTGATATAACGCAGTCCGGGGAATACAGGGAGCGTGTAGCGGTATCGCGGCCAGGCGGTATCGAGGATATTCATGTAGCCCGCAGTGATCTGCACCTCTGTCGCCGTCCAGGAGCCCGACTTGATTTTCAGCGTATACGGCACTTCCGCAGGGGCCGCTAAATCCGTGGAGATATAACGCCGGTACGTCAGAAATGCAGACAGACGGTTAGCCAGCGCATTGCGGATCGCCGTGGACACAACACCATCGATATTGCACAAGGCAAATTTGAGGTCCTGCGTGCCGTCCGCATTGCGCGCCGGCAGCGCAATGTCTATCGCACAGGCTGAAAACGTTACGGTATCGCCGTTCTCCGTCGTCGCCGTGATGTTGTCGTAACCCTGGCACAGATAATGGACGTCAGAACCAATGGTGATCTGCAGCGTCTCAATGATCACCTCCGGCCCGCTGCTGGCGTAGAGGCGTTTAATCTGCGTCATGCTTCGGCCACTCCTTATTCAGCGCAATATCCAGCAGTGAGCTGCCGACGATCCATTCCGGGTAATGCCCCCATCCAGACGGCGGCAATGGACGCTCCCAGAGTTCTACTGGCGCGGTATATCTCCAGTAAAATCCGCCTTCTGGCGTGGGACCTTTATAAATATCCGTGAAACGACACACGTAATTTTTCAGCCCTACAGGCGTTAATAACGGTATGTTGAACCACGCCGCCCCATCTGATAACTCATCCCGAAACCATGCCTCAAAAGCCTGCGCCTGGGCGTCAGAAAAAATCCAGGCCAGATCTGTTTGGGTTGGTGTCGAGGTGTAGGCACGCCGCTGCCGTGCCCGGCCAGTTACCATCTGAGTCCGTTTCAGAGGAGATACAGGAGTTAAACCAAAACTCTCTTTAAGCGGTCCAGGCAGGTAAGCGGAGGGGTAATAAAGCGTTGTGGTGATAGCCATTAGCTAATTTTCCTCCCCGAGGTAGTTTTCCCCATCAAGGCCTTATGCAAATCACCCTGACCGCTTGCGACTGAATTAACCGCCTTCCGGTATCCCCTTTCTGCCCCCTCATCTGCAGCCTTACGGACCAGCGCCAAAGTTGCATCGGAAGGGTTACCATTGATGGGGATATTGATTGTGGGCGAATAAATCGCGCCGCCCCCTGTTGACTGGTTTGCTACTCGATCCAGAGTGGCATCCAGTTTTGCGCTGGTAGCTGCAGTGGTCACCCGCTCTCCTTTTTGAAGCAACCAGGTACCTGTTTCAGGAACTGCATCTATCCCATCGTGAGCCATACCCACGGCGGCAATGTTCGACACAATACCTGCTGTAGAAGCGGCCACGCTCGCCATCGCCCCAAGGTTGTACGGAAATGGATTGGCAGCAGCCATAGCTATCCCTTGTTGAATAGCAATAATTGACTGGGCTATAGCTGCTGCTTTCTGTACGGCAAAGGCAGCTTTATATATGTCTGATTGTTCGCCAAATGCAGTACGAGTCATTTCAACCATTGACCCCAAGCCATCGACAACACTGCTTAACATCAGTTGATTACGGGCTTCATCGAGCCTGTTCATTTCATCCTGGTGTTTTCTCTTTAACTCAAGTTCTCTGGCATCCCATTCCTCGTTTAGATCAGATCGTGCTTGTCGGTTTTGCTCCAGCAAATCAAGTTGGTTCTGATACCATTTTTCCTGTTCTTTCTGCGCATCGTCTACTTTCCTTAACTCGCCAAGTTGACCACCAAACATAGAATCTATGCCTGTAAATTTCGGCATGTCGGCAAAAGAATCTTTAGTGATAGCTTTGGCGGCTTTTTTTACTTCATCCTGGCTGACTCCGGGTATCCCCTGAATATCTTGCAGGACTTTCAAACGCTCTTTCGTAGTTTTAAGGAGTTTTTCCTCTGGAGATAATAACTCTTCCTGTAAATCACGGAATTTTGATAAAGAATTATATTTATCAATTTCAGTAGCTAAACCTTCAAGTCTGATTTGCTGCTCTTTGTTTATTCCAACCAAACGGCCTGATGATAAATCAAAACGTAGCTTTTCAACTTCCGTAGCGTCTTTTGTTTTACCAGTAAGCTGATCTACCAGTGCAATTTGTCTTAAATACGACTGCTCTATTGATTTATAGGCACTTTCAATCCTCTTAGCCGCATTATCATGTTTTTTAGGTTGTTTCTGGTTACTCTGACCGGGAAGCAGGTTGTTATTTATTAGCAAATCAGAATTTGAAGTTGGTTTAGTAATTACCCCCATATCTGATTGAAGAGTGCCAGCTATCGCTGCTAGCCTTTTATTTTTTTCAAACTCGTACCAGCCGCCAGCTTTAAACCTGTCTGGCACTTCTAGTAAGTTACTGATGAAGTTAGCCGATTCAGAACTTAACTTACCCATCCAGCCAACCAGTTCAGCAACCCCACCAACAAGTTTTGCTAGACCTGAAAGCACAGCAGGATCGGTAAAAACTTCCCTGATGTCATCAAGCCCATGCTGAATTGGTGAGAGGTCAACTTTTGCTAGCCCACTGGCAATTTCTATCTTTAACCCCTGCGCACTACTCTCTATATCTTGAAAAAACTGATTAACTTTAACCAAGTTATCAATATCTTCCTGCGGCGGAGCTACGCCAAAATCCTTTGATAACTGTATGAATTGCTTTAGCTTTTCGTTGTTGTTGTCGAACAACGGCAGCATTTTTGACAAATCGTTACCCAAACTTTCAAGGATATTGGTTTTCCCTGCCTGAGAAGGAATTTTCTGTAACGCTTCGCTGATAGCTATCAGTTGCTTATCAGGAGCTTGCTGGGCTAGTTTTTCTGCGGAAAGCCCGAGTGTATCCAACGCTTGAGCGGCTTCGCCTGACTTATTCAGTACAGCATCACCAACTTTGTCATTAATATCCTTAAATATGTCTGCAATGTTATCCCCTGTTAAACCTGCTTTTTCGGCAGCAAACTGCCATGAAAGCAAATCTTGAGTAGACATTTTTAGGGATTTAGCCCAACGATCAGTTGCAGTGATATGATCTGAAGTATTTTTTACCAGAGTAATACCAGCAGTACCTACGCCGATTGCAACCGCCGCGGCGCCAGTACCAATTGCAGCCAGAGCGGACCCTACCTCAGCAGCATCTTTCTTAACTTTATCGCGCCATTTTTGTGATGATCTTTCAGCCTTATCCATCCCCTGAACAAAACCGCCCACTTTTGCTATAAGGTCAATTGTTAATGTGCCAAGGGATTTTCCAGACATAAAGTTACCTCCAAAAAAAAGCCCCATAAAGGGGCCTAGTTACAAAATAACACTATCCCTCAGACATACACTTATTTATTTCAGAGGAAATATTATCTAATGCATTAATCGCCTGATAGCCACCAGCAGCCTTCCAGACACCTATAGGTGCAAACCCAGAATTTGATACTGCGCCAGTATCTTTTTGCGCTTGCTGAATGTTCGAGAATGTATATTTAATGCCTGTTGCTGATGGTGTAATATCCATCGTAAATTTAACCACTCTTTCCACCATGACAATCCCCGCGTCATATTGATAAGATGTAGTTCCATTAGCAACAACTATATCTGATGATGAGGCAGCTGTATTTATAACTTCCCCACCTTGGATGGTGGTGCTTTTTTCAATGTTATAATAATTACCTGTATAAGCACCTACAAAGCTTGAAGATGAATCATTTAACTGAACTCCATTATTAGTAACATTCCTTGCAATACATAATTTAATCCGCTCCTTATTAATCTTTCCTGAACTTTCCTTAACATATTTTTTTATGGTCTCATAAGTACCATTATTTTCATATGTTATTCCTGAGAATGAATTAAGGCGTGTATCCTTTGAATTATCCATCGCAGCACACCCACTTAAAAGAATCGCTGCGCTCAATACTGATACTGTTTTCATATCCTTATCCCTCTATTGAATTCATCATAATCCTACCAAGGGTAATGAGGACAACAAAGGTTGAAAAGAATAATTTTTACTAACTCCAATTTTTCATAGCTTCTTCAAGACTTATAGGGATTGCATGCAAGTGGGGGGCAAAGTCACTAATCTTGAAAAGTGGAGTGCCTGGAGCCTTATTGATGTTCGCAAGGACAGAAGCCACCAGCGCAGCCCCCCACTCGGTTCGCATCATAACGTTAAGCTGACCGTACTTCTCACGGTACTTGAGCCAAACCAGAAATTCCCTACGGCTCATTCGCTCCTGAGCCTCTGCGATGGTGCGGCCGCCGATGCCGTTCATCACCAGTTCGCACCAGAATTCATCCTCGCCGGTTAGCTCGTAGTCTTTCCCAGCTCGTTAACCTCCTGAATCGCCACCAGCAAAGCGATAACTATCGGGCCATCGAGCGCGCCACGGTCTTCAGAGGCCGTTCCCAGAATATCGGCTTCAGTAAAAATAGGATTTCCCTCCGCATCACAGATATGGGCAGCAATACGTCCGGCAACTGGGTCTACTTTCCCTTTTGATGCCAGCAAATCGACTTTCGTGGAGTGGTAACCCACTGGACGGACATAGGCGGTCACCTTGTGCTCTTTCCCGTCACGGCCTTTCCACTTAATTTCTTTTTCCACGGGACGCCCGGTAAAGGCACCGGTTTCTTTTAACGTATCGAGAGTAAGTTGCATTTCAGCTCCTGAATTGAAAAGCCCGGATAACCGGGCATATTAATTACGCTGCGACCTTCGGCACCCATACGGAAGAGCCAGACCGCTGGATCGTGGCGGAGGTCGTCACAACAGCGTTACCCTGGAAATCAAACGGGAAATCGGAAACGTAACCCTGGAAAATGAACCAGGTGCGATCCGATGGCAGCACCAGGCCATCAACAGCATCCTCAGCGCCAGGAGCGGCGGCTGTCGGGACACTGGTTCCATCTGACCAGCCAACCGCAAAAGTTAACGGCGTCTGGTCATTCGCTTCAGCGAGGCCATGCAACATAATGTGGCTGGCGTTCGTCGGATCAGCGTTAAGCCCGACGGTTGCGGCCGCAGGCGTTTTAAGCCCCTTTTTGTAGGTTCTGGAATCCCGTTCACTCAGACAGGTATCTTCAATCTGATCGGCAGGGTTCCCTCCGGGGTTGAAACTGGTGATGCATTCAACCTCGCTGACCACGCCAGACTTGAGCACAAAAAACTGCGTGCCTTGCGTTAATACAGACATGTTTTGTCTCCATAAAAGAAAAACCCGCACAAGGCGGGTCAGTTTGGGGTTGTTGGTTATCTGGTCGTTATCCAGTCAACATCGAAGGAATAGCGGTATCGCATTGTTTCAGGATCGCGGCTTTGTTCACCCCATCGGGTGATATAGGCCTTGCCCTCAATTGCGTCGCGTAAAGCACGGGCTGCAGCGATCACGTCGGTGTCAGTATCGCCATAGACATCAACCTGCAGAGAATAGCGATCCGCATCTGGCCGCTGGTTCAGAAAATTTTCAGGTGAGCCGCCTATGTTTTGCCAGACTGCATAGGGATAAACGATATTGTCGTCCTGCATACCGAACGGATAAAGCCGCACGGGAGTAGAACCTAACAAATCCCTGACTGCCTGGCTGGCTGCGCAAACTGCAAATATTGGAGCAATCATACCGGAGTTCCTTTTTTAGCCGCCCGTCGTACAGCGCGATCGATGGACTTTTCCAGCTCCAAAGCAAAAACGTTAATCACATCGGCATCGACCCCATTCAGTGCAGGCCTAATTATTGGCCTCGCTGCAGCATGTTCTGTGCCGAACTCCAGGAATCGCCAGTACCAGGTATCCCCGCCGGGATTACCTTTATCTCCGGCAGTGTTAAAACTTTTACCCGCCCTGCCTTTTCGGACGTTGGCCTTTGTATTGGCGTATTGCCTGGCGCCGCCCATCACCCCGACACGAAACGTTGGATCGCCGGTTCTGCGAAACGCCTTGCTGCTGAAGCTGACCACAATGTTCTTGTAGATAGCCTCTTTGGTGAGAGGATCATCAACCCGCGCGGCATTATTGCGCGCTCTGTCCCTGATGATGTTTGCCGCTTTACGCAGCGCTGCACGACCGGATTTATCGCGAGTGACCTGTGAGACGGCATCCAGTTTCCCCAGGACGGAATCGAGGCCGGTCAGGTTTACTTCCACGCCATCAGCCATCGTTAGCCCCCTCTGAACAAGGCAGTGTCAGGTATTCCCTGCCGCTCCGTGGATCAGGTAAAACGCCCTCAATGTTGTAGATGCGGCCACGAAACAGGATCCGATGTTTGCGAGTAACACCCTCACGGTAACGAATCGTTATCCGGGTGGTAACTTCGCCCTGAGAGGCCTGGGCGGCGATAAACTCACGCGCGGATAAAGGAGCGACTTCGGCCCAAAGGGTTGCGACATAGCGCCAGGTATTAATTACGGCTCCCGTTGTCGGGTTCTGTTCTTTGACCGGTTCCTGCAGGGTGATCCTGTGACGCAATTTTCCGGCCTGCATATCACCCCCTGGGTTTCCCGCTCAGATAGGTTTTCTGCTCTGGCGCCTCTTCGAGATCGCCGGCAAGCGACTGGATAATCACATCGGACAGGGCGACGTTAGACTCAGCCAGGCGGTTTATCGCTTCCGTCTGCTCTCGCTGTGCTGCTGTTTGTTCTCTCAGCGCTGCTATCAGCGCGTTTACCAGTTGCTCGTTCATAGGCTATTTTCGTCCACTTTTTTAACCACTCACGCCGTTTAGCACATCCTGAGCAGCCCATTAGTTCCACCTCCGGTGCCTAATCAGCAGCGCCTCAACGCCCAGCGGAACTTCCGATAGGTTCTGCGCTACCGCTTCGCGGTTCGCATACCAGTGTCCAATCAGCAAAAGCATTGCCGCCCAGATGCCGGAAGTAAAAATAATCTCACGGGGCTGAGTTTCCCCTTCCACTGGCGGCGTTAATGTTTCGACCAGTGCACCGTCGCAGAACCGCTCAACATAATCGACGGAGGCCGACGCATAGGCAGAAATAAGCGTATCTTCGTCGTCACCATCAACCTTCAGATGCGCCTTTATCTGCGCCAGCTGTTCCTCGCTTATTTCCACCTTTACCCCCTGGTTTGGCTTTTGCTGGCTCTGCAGAACCAGAGTCCGTTGCCTTTTCCGGCTCAACCGCCTCGGCCAGATGCAGTTTCACCAGTACTTCGCCGATTTCTTTATGCACCTCGCGGATTTCCCCCTGAGATACCGTACCCAGGTGATAATGCGAGAACATACGGAGAGCTTTAATTTTCATCGCATTTACGCGGCCATTGCTGGCCGCGCCCTTTTGTTATGCACCAGTGCTGATAGCAATATCACCCGTCACAATCGCTGCCGGGCGATAGTGGGCCAGCGCCAGGCGCTCTTCGCAAAGGATGGTCAGCATGTTTTTAACGAAGTTATCGCGGTCCTGGTTGCTGATCTCGATGGTGGCATCCATGCGATCCCAAACCTGCGACGCCAGGCCAAATGCGCCAACGGTGAATTTTCCTGCCGTCTGCGCCGTGGTCGACACCACCGGAAGCCCCCAAAGCACTTTCGAGGCAAACGCCTGCGGGCCACCGAGAATGTAATTGCCGTTAGCGTCCTTCAGCAGGGCAATACGGTGCCAGTCCGCCGGGTTCAGAATGATGCCGTCTGCTTCGAACTCACTCAGCGATACCTGATAGATGGCGTGTGCCAGAACATCAGCGCCAGTATCTCCGGTTGCGTTGAGTGTGGTTTCGTAGTCGTTCGCTACTACGTTGAGCCCCTGCAGGTTATCGCCGGTACCGTCCCCGTTCAGCATCTGGTTCTCTTCCACCAGTGCCAGTCCGTACATCATGCGGGAATTGATGTAAGACTCGAGCGCCGGGGCATCATCCATGATCTGGCGCGATGCCTGGATCCAGTGGGCGATAGTTTTCACGTTCGCCGTTTCTTTGGTGAAGGTAATATTACTTTCCGGCTTGAGGGTACCTTCTGCCACTGGTGCTGCAGCGTTGGTAAACACGTTTTCGCGCACGTATTCCAGCGCGTTACTGGTGATACGCCCCTGTGCCAGCAAGTCACGCACGGTCAGACGGCGAAGACCCGGCATAAGAATACCCGGCAGCTGCTGCGGCTGGACCAGGGCGCCTGCCGACGCTGCGCCGGAACCAATCGCTTTATCAAAACTGGTGACTTTCGCTTTGGTACGCGAGCCGTCCCAGCCCTTCATCAGGTCTTCAGATACGCGCTGAGCAAATGATTTCTGCGCAGTCTGATCAGGAGAGTTTCCGGCCAGTTTCTGCTCAAGATCGAACAGGCGGGCACCGGTGGCTTTCAGTTCTTCCTGTGCTTTCGTCAGATCGGTCTGCAGCTGCTTGTTGATTTCACCGGTCTGGTTGATGGATTTACGCTGTTCTTCGATAAGCTCCTTTACTTCTTTTTGGGAGTTTTCGATAGCTTTTTCCAGTACAGATAATTCAGACATGTGTCACTCCGTTAAGGTGTCCGCAGGTTAGCGGCAAATGAGTTAATGCGCTGTGCCAGCGCGTCAATGTCGTCGCTACCGAACTCGCTTCGGCCTGCAGACTTAACACGGGCGATAAATGCCTGTGCTTCAGAACGCGAAAGCCCGACTGAATCCCTCAGCCAGGCCTCCGCATCGCGAATAGATTTGATGCTGTCGATGCTCTTCATGGCCGTTACGCCAGCGAGCTCGTTAGCCGGGAAAGTACAGACGCTAATTTCCCGCAGGTAAGAGATGTTTTTGAAGATGAGCCCTGACGTGCCAACGGTGTAATCATCAGGCCCAACGGAAAACCCCACAGACATCCCTTCAACCGTGCCATGCTGCATGGCAGCTTTCAGGTCTTCGGCCAGGCTAAGCCCTGGAGTAAGTTGACCACGGACAAATAGCCCCTTGTCATCTTCATGCATGGCATCCCATTTACCGACCGGGATAGCGCGTGTCTGGTGGTTAAAGAACATGGCCACCTTGCGACTCTGATTAGCAATCACACCAGCGAAAGCACCTGGCAAAATAATGTCGCCATCGGCGTCGGTGTTATTAAAAACCGAGGCATACCCTTCAAATGTTCCCTTACTGCCGTCGCCGATGAACTTGATTTCTGTCTGGTCGAAAGCCAGCGTCTTCTGAATGTCAGGCATCATAGCCCCCATAAAAATTAAGCCCCGGCATTGCGGGGCTCTTTGTTTGTTCCGAGATCGGTAATGGGCACGTTCTGCGACTGCCGTGTCGCCACATCACCTCCGGGCAGCGGCGGCAGGTTATCCAGCCTTCGAACCTCGTTAACGGTCCGAATACCGGTGTTTACCATGATTTGCATAAATGATGCCCGGCTTGTTGAATCACCGCGCAACAGCCCGTCGAGGTTATGCTCGGCGTGAATGACGCCCTGTTCTGACTCTTTGACCAGCCAGCGCTCAATGCTGTACTCCCACCGATCAAGGTAGGGTTTGAGGGTATACTGGAGAAAGCCCAGGTTTTGCTGTTCAATCCCCGATCCCCAGGAGGTGGTTTTGTCCACGTCGCCGACCAGATGTGGAGGCACGCCGTAAAATCGCGCCAGTTCGGCGACCTGAAATTTACGCGCAGCCAGAATTTCTGAATCCTGAGGCGAAACGCCGATAGGTTGCGTGGTGAAGCCGCTCTCAAGGATCCAAAGCCGCTTTTTGACCGGACCACCAGCAATCTCCTTAAAGTTTTCCTCCAGCTGCCCACGCTGCTCTTTCGTCAGCACCTTGCCGTCAGTCATCAGGATCTGCGGAGACTTCGCACCGTTGGCGAAAAATTCACGCTGGTTATCTTCCATCGCTATGGCCACACCAGCAGACTTCGCACTGAACGCCAGCGGCGAAAGACCAGTCAGACCATTGAAGCCAAATCCTTTGAGATGAAAAATTTCTTTCTGTGAAAAGTCAGCGTATTCAGTGTCCCGTCGGTAGCGGTAGATAATATTTTTACCGTTATCGCTGAGCCGAACTTCCATATTGGCGCTCATCAGTGGAACCATGCTAATCACGTCACCAACACCGTTTCGCTCAACATGTGCATAGGCGTTGCCGTAGGCACATAGCTGCATAGTCATTGCTTCGCGAAACTCAAGAGCGGTCATGAAGTTGTTGGGACGGAATCTCAGCAGTTTCGCAAGGGGGTGACTGTTGTCCACTTTCGTGCGCTGATCATTTTTGGTCTGATAAACATCGAGTGGTAAAGATGCTGTTACGGTGGAGATTAACCTGATGCAGGCCCATACCGTACTGATTTGCATATTACGCTCATCAGTCACAACAGAATCACCAACCACACCGTGCGCTGACGTACCCGCCATTTGCGAGCCCTTATCGGGTGTCACCAGGCGGCCGCCGGTCAGGATAGAGGCCATGCGCGCCCAGAATGGCGATCGCGTCCGCAGGTCAATGCTGTAATCGGTATCTGCCATTTTTACACGCTCAAAAAGTTGTAAATGAAATCATTAACGTCACCCTGCTCCTCTACCTCGTCACTGGTCTGCGCGCCAATAGACATCGCCAGAGCTACCATGCCGTCGATACGTCCGCTCGACTTACCTTTCACAAACTTGCGGTTACCGGCAGGGTCAGTGATTACCGTGGCGTTTTTGGCGCACATTTCGAGGATCGGATGATTGCCGTGCTTCAGCTGCGCACCGAGCAGTTTGGCTTCCAGCTCCCTGAGAGCAGGCGACATGGAAACAAACCCCTGACCGAACTCTACGAATCGTTCGAGCTCCACATCGGTGAAACCAGCATCGATGAGATGCGGGCGAAGGAAGCGCATGTTATAGCGGTCAAACGCCAGCGCCCTGACGTTACAGAGATCAAAAACGCGCCGCAGCTCCCTCGCGATAAATCCATACTCGATAGCCTTACCAGGTGTCGTGTTTAGCCAGCCCTGCTTCGCCCATATGTCATAAGGCACACGATCGTTACGCGCCTTATCTGCCAGCCCTTCCTCCGGTAGCCAGAATTTACAGTGCACATCGCCCTGCGTGGTGTTCAGCACCAGTGCGGTCAGGTCTGACACGCTGGAAAGATCGAGCCCGCCCCATACGGTAGCCCCCGCAAGTTCGCCGGGTTCCTCCTTGTTCATATGCCATACACTCTGGCTAACGAACGGGCTTTTCGCTTCAACCCTGCGGTTTAACACAAGGTTCTCAAACTCTGCCTGGCGAGACGGCAGGCGTTTCGCACTGGCGGCCATATCCAGCACTTCTTTCTGGTTCATGAACACATCGAAGGCCGGGTTTGCCAGCCTGATGGCCTCGACAGAGAAAGGATCGATATCTTCCGGCGCGGTCTGAAGCCGGACCACCGTCCGGGGATCGGCTCCGGTCAGGCCATCATCAATCAGCAGGCTAAGCAGGTCGCTCGCATCGGGCGCCTGGGTGCTGATGATTATCGAAATAGGGTTATCCTGTGCAGCGGTGGCGGTTTCCAGCGCTTCATAAAGCGGGTCTCGCGGCCCACGAACCTGGCCCAGTTCGTCGTGTGCAACAAATCGCGGCGAGAAACCATAGGCCGTGGTAGCTTCGGCACTCAGTGCGCGGTAATAAGAACCCAGCTCAGGGCAGTGGATTTCTTTAGCTGAATCCTTGATCGCAACGTACTGCATTAGTACCGGGTTCATCCGGCACATCTTCGAGGCCAGGTTAAACAGAATAGCCGCCTGGTCGCGTGAGCGTGCCGCAGAATACAGCTGCGAGTTCGGTGCAGCCTCGGGCCCTACCAGGTAGAGCAACATCAGCATGGCGGTTTCCACCGTTTTGGCGTTTTTTCGCCCGCGACTGATGATTGCGCGACGTGTACCATGCTTGTTGTCGAAAATGGCTCTGAAGTCATCCTTCATGAACTCAGCCATTTTCAGCGGCTGGCCGACAAACTTACCTTCGGGAATATAAATATTTCTTTCGCACCAGAGGATATTCCTCTCGGCTCTTGTCAGAGTTTTTTTAGCCATCGAAGAGCCTTATTCAATTTCCCAGGGTTTTTTCTCCCGCGGCAGATTTTTGTTGGCGCGTCCTACTGTTTTAGGATCAGCAGTCGCCTGCCGGGTGATACGCAGTCGCGTTGCCAGTGAAGACGCAGACCGTACTTCACGTTCGCGCATCGTGAGCAATTTATCGTAGCGCTTCAGCCCGTCATCCCGAGCCAGCCACTCCAGCTCAAACTCCTCGATCTGAGTGGTTAACAGTCTCGCCTGCACCACATGCCGACAGTACATTTCCATCATGTCGCGATGTGTTTCAGTAAATGAGCTGGCCGGGTTATCGTTAACCAGTCTGATCCAAACGTTTATCTCTGGATCGCTAAGGTGTAACGAGGGCTGCAGCCTGCTTTCAGCCAGAGCCGGAAGCGACACAGCCGTCGTCGCGGCAAGAGATTTTCTGCCTCGCTGTGCCATCGCTTTTTTCCTTTTTTTCTGGACGTTTTTGAAAAGAAAACTGGGGGCGCGGTCTTTTTACGATTGCCGCCAGAGTTTTACCCCTCCCCCCACTCTCTCGGGCTGATAATGAGAAAACCTATCATTTCTCGATGATCCGCAGGTTTTCACGTGGAGGACTGGGTAACACCAGGCGCTCACCGACAGACATTGTCAGGATGATCGTTGGTAGCGTCTCTTTTGCTGTATGACTGAAGGATATGGCGGATGCAGAAAGAAAGCTCATACCATCAATGCTCAGCTCCACCAGCTTGCCATCCTGGTATTCAATCTTCAGGTCTTGCATTGCGTGCTCCTGTTACCAGATAACCCTGCCTTCATTGTCGAACTCGGTAACCGTTCCGCCCTTCTCCATGCGTTGTTTAACCGAGTCGTGGCAGCGCTTGCATAGCGACTGAAGATTGTTCGGGTCGTGGAAGAGGGTTTCATCGCCCTTGTGAGGTTTGATGTGATCAACAACGGTTGCGGATATCACCTGATTTCGCCTGAGGTGAAACTCGCAGAGTGGTTGCTTCTGAAGCTGGTGATAACGCAGCCGGTACCACCGTTTAGTGTTATAGAGATGATGCCAGGGTGAACTTGACGCCATATTCACTCCAATAAAAAAGCCACCAGCGAAAGCTAGTGGCTCAGTAATGACTCGGTAGAAAGCAAGGTATTTTAATTGCTTGACGGTGGCGAAGGTAAAGGCATCCAGTGAGTTATTTCAAGATTAAAATACTGGCTGTTATCAATAATCACGATATTGCTAAATCCGGTTAGGGGATTGAATTCCGCAAAGCCAACACCTTTATCCGTATTTACGATATACCAAGAAACCTGTTTGGTTGGCTGTGGTAATTTAAATTTTACTGATGTCCATTGCATTTACTTGCCCTCTCGATTAAGTAACGCATCGACATTATCACAGGCACTCAGTGAATGCCTGCTGTAATGCCTTAGCTGGACTACTCAGTCACGGTATCAAACAACGCCAGCGCCTCAGTCGCTTCCTGGATGGCCTTGCGGGTCTTCGAGACAATCTCACTTTCAGTGAAGACACGATCAAAAGAGTCAGCGAATAGCTCAGCTTTCAGATTGCTATCACCAACCCAGTCAATGGCCAGCTTGGCCGCTGCGGTGTCGTAGTTAACTTTCTTGATGATATCCAGGCGGATTTGCTCGGATGCGGTGATCTCTGACATGTCTTACCTCTGTGCGATGTGGGGAGCATTATCGAAGCCGCACGGTAGCGGCACTGATCGAATATCAGGATGTTACAAAAAGTTACGCTCGCTTATCTTTGAGTTTCCACACAGCAAAATAAGGAGCTTTTATGTCTGTTGATAATCAGAAACTTTTCCAGAAAATCGTCGAGGAGCTGGAATCACTCAAAGGTGAGACCGAGGTACTATCTATCGCTATATCTTGCCTCTTCAGCGAGATGCCATCAGATAGCGTCAGTAAAGTGAGGGTTAAATTCACAAAGGCCGTGAATGAACTAAACACCCTTAAACCAGCAGCAGCTCCTAGTCGAAGGAGGTCGCGTCAAGACGTGTATTCAAAAGCGCTATCAATGATGACCAAGCCTGAATAATTTCGGCATCAAGGTTGCTAAGGAATACGCTTCGGGCATCCTGCGTGTTCCTTTCCTCTTCTGGCTTTAATGCTGCCGGCACTGCGTCAGAGATGTTGATCGGCAGGCTGAGGCTTCTCAGTTCTTCTTTGAGCAGGCGAACCTTTTCGATTACTGAATCAATGGCGTTGTCATCAATTTCAATTACGAGTTTTCGTTCTTTCATAGATACTCCGTTCCGGGCATAAAAAGTCCCGCTATTGCCAGTCATCACGATTGAAAGTTGCCACAGAGTAGCGGGCAACATTTCTCCGCTATACTGTTAAATCGCCGAGTTCAACAGAACAGGAATGAAAATATGATCGATCATTACTATGTAACTCATGCTCAACTCCTGGCGCTGAGAAACGTTGTTGCTTTTATTGTGCAAACGATGCCTGAAGAACAAAAAGAGAGTGTCCTTCAGGTTTTGAAAAAATTTGCTGAAATAGAATTAATAGATGGTATCGACGCGCCGCCTACGAGTGATATCACCCCGAAAACAGTTGAGAAGTTAAATAAAGCCTACAAGGCAATCTTCAATGACATTATCGATCTTTCAACGCCTGGCAGGAAATCTGCTTCAGCAAGCTACCTGCAATAGCTCTCGACCTTATCTCCATGATGGCCAGAACCTTCTTGTCTGGCCCTTTCTCAAGTTTGCTCAGCCGAAATTCAATATTCTTTGTCTTGGTCATCGTGTAACCCTGTCTGTTGATTGCGGGCAGTTGGCCTGCACGGATTTGTTGTGCGCCAGAATGTCGCGCTTCGTCTGTTTATCCATCACGTCTATATCGTGGTCAGTCAGGTAGATGATCCGCACCCAGTTGCAGGCGGTATCAACCACCACCGGGGCGGGTAAAGTTTTCGCGCAGCTCGCGATCAACATCGTCATCAGGCATACGCTTAACGCTCTCTTCAACATCGCTGGCCCCTTTCGTTGCATCAGCCCGGCGTTCTGCCGCGGCGACTGTAGCAGCGGCGTTCTCTTCGCTGCGCTGCTGCTCGGCCTTTGATTCAGCTTTACTGGTCCCGCGAGCGTGGCCAATACCGAACGCGGCAGCGATAGCACCAATAATGACCACGACTGCCCCGGCGATTATTTCAAAGCTCATTGCGTCGGCCCCTTAAGTTCGTCGGCCTTATCTTTCAATGAAGGTTGCCGCACATATTGCGATAGCACCGCCAGCACCACCAACGCGGGACTAATCAGTGCCACGATGTTTGGCGGCAGTATGTTTTTGATGTCCGGCGGCAGAATAGCCCAGGCATGCAGCGCAGCATCCGGGAACGACTGCGCCCACACGCCAACCAGCGCGCCGATGGTACCCAGCTTTACAGACCACGTTTTCTGCAGCAGGCTGGCATGACCTACGAACTCCAGCCGGGTATATTTGCGCAGCAGCAACAGGACCAGCACCGCCACCAGCGCCAACAGAGCGAAAATAATCATCTTCACAGGACACGCTCCTTAACCCAGCCGTAGAGAAAATCCTCGTTGGCTTCGCGGCCCTCAGCTAGTTCGAGATATCTGGCACCCTGGCTGCAGTTCAGCGCGCGCAAAAGAACCTGTTCACCCTCTTTCCCGCGGGCTGAAAGATATCCCTTAAGTGCGGTGATGGTTCGGGGGCCAATGGCACCATCCGGGATCAGATCGGGATACAGCTTTCCACGCATATTCATTGCGGTCAGCCAGCGCTGAAAGAACTTACTGGCGACGCTGGGCCCCATGTTCACGCCGGTGTCGCAAAGTTCCTCTGCCAGTAACGTAGACAAACTCGCTACCTGGTCGAACCGGGGGCCGGTCCAGTAATCGCTCAGCAGGATTTGCTTTGCTGTTTCCCTGGTCAGGTCTCGCATATCACCGGTGTAACCATGTGCTCGAGCTGTGGTCTGCGTGATGCCCCAGCGGGTTGGTCCGCCTTTATCAGAGGGGTGATCGACATAACCACCCTCTTTGCCGAGGATCCCCTCGATAATCTGGTCTGCTGTCATTGTGCTTTCACTCCGGTGATTCGTTCCCAGAAATACGTGAGCGCTACGGAACCCATAGCACCACTGATACCGGCAGTGGCCAGTATCATGTAAATACTCAGGCCACCTTCAATGCTGATGAGCCCACCAATGACCCCGGTAAAAGCCGAAACCACAATTTGCGCAAAAGCATTTATCCAGCTCCATTTTGCTTTGCCCTGCTTCACATCCATCAGGAATCGGACAAGGCCGCCCCAACCAGCAATGATCAGCAGAGCCAGCCAGGTGATTCCGGCCATGCTTTCTTTGTCTTGCATATGCTTTGCCATAGGTTCACCTCCGGGTTAACGGGGTGCTGTGTGAATAAAGGGGTCAGGCCCATCGGGCTGATTTAACAACGAGCCGTATAGATGATGATTCCCGTGAGCCTGAAACGAAAAAGGCCGCCCTTAGGCAGCCTCATAATGATTGGTAACTTAACTTATGACTGATGAAATCTCACAGCAAGAAAGTAGAGACCAAGCAGAGTCGTAGTTATGATATTCATTAATATGAACAAATACGCTCCTACGAAGATAGTTTTCAGCCATATGATTACTTCTGCAGACAAAAATGTTAGTAACCATAAATGGAACGGCTTACCAACCAATATTGAAACCATTCCTAGACAGAAAAGCATGAAGCTTACAAGAGCAAGGTATCCAAATAGGTAACACACAAAGCGTCTGCGGGTTAACTCCACTGTGATTTTTTGACCGCGAAATTTTTCCACTAAGGTCGGGGGATCACCAGCCATTACTTCATCAATAGATGGGCTTGAAAAGGTTGCCACAGCGGCCAACGCAGCTATGTAAAAACCTATCAGAACCTGAAGCAAACCATTAACTTGAAGAAGAAGGCCATTGGTTGCTATCAGAGCTATTTTGTTAGCATGGTAATGATAAACAACCGTTACAACAAATGACACCGCACATGGTACTCTGAAATCATACCATTTCTTTTCCTCATGCTTGATAAGGAGATAGCTTAGCGGCGAAAAAAGTTTCATCTGAAACTCCCTTTAAAGCAACCCAATCATCTTTGTTTCCAGCTGAAGATGCACTTTGCTCTCACATTGGTTGATTAAATTGCCTAATATGATTTTCTCACTTTTAGTGAATAGTTTAGTTGCTGCGTCCTCGTTACGGTCCAGATCCAAGCTGGCTTGTTTACCGTCTTTAGAGTAACTGATTGATACTTTAGAGTATCCTGATTGCTGACCTTTCCTTCGCAAAATCTCTAATAATCTTTCTTTGTCTTTTAACGGCGGTTGCTTAATGATTTTGTACCTGACTGACCTTTCTGAGAGTTCAGTGTACGCTGTTTGATCCAACCCACCTTTCCTTCTTGTGCTCACAAGCTTGACATTATGAAGTTTCGCCCCTTTCAAGGCATCCATCAATGTCTGTGAGCCATGAGAATATATATCTAGCTTTGGCCTATGTTGGCACATGGCCTTCGTTGCGGGGTTTCTGAACTCACAACCAGTAAACGCCTCTTTGAGCATTGCGTTTAAAAATGGTTCAAGAACAGATTTACTTATACCCGGAACGGATTCTACAAGCGTTTTGTAATGGTCAGCTGAATGAGGCTCAACAGCAGTGGAAATCACAATATGGCAAGACACTGCGATGCCTTCCCCTGCAAGCTTGGGTTCCACCCTTAGGTTACCTGTTGTCAACTCGCCAAAAACAGGATCAGAACCATTCTTGTCACAGAGTTGAATTAGCATGGTACCTTGGGCTGCTCCAGCAACATACTTCATTTCTGAAATCCTAAGCGCCCTATTGCCATTATTGTACAGCTTCACGGCATTTCCGGAATTCACCAGCAGATTAAGCCTTGTAAGTATATCCGTAATAGAAATACTTGGCGCAGCTGCGTGTGTAGGCGTCAAAGCAAAGTCAAAAAAAGAAACCCAGCGTTCATTGTTTGAAAGCACATCGTCACCACTTAGATTTTTAGTTCTCGCTTATACAATAACTTAGCAATACAAAAAATAAAGTGATCACAAATAAAAAACCCGCACTAAGGCGGGTTTTTTATTCTGTTGCTCAGTTCGCTTTAACGTCCCGAGCCTATCACAATTCAAGCAGTTTCTGGCTCACTTTGCAAGTAAAATCTGTCGCCATTTGTACCGAATGCGTCACACATTGGTGCGTACAGCATCGATTCTGCCAAACTTAGCCATGTATCAACTCTTCGTCTGCAGGTCATAAAGCACCAGTCCGGATGCTTTTCATAGAGCTCTTCCGCTATGCGGCGTTTGCTCTTCCGTAACCGGTAATGCTCCACCAGCAGGTGGTATAGCTCTTTGTGACCACCCGTAATGAGGACTGCCCCCAGTACCTTATCAATCTGCAGTCCCTCATCGTCTGTGCAGAAAGCCAAGCTGCTTTTGTTTTTCCCTGCGAGTATTTCACGAAAAAACGCCTCAAGCTCTGGCTTCGAGATGCCAGACTTCTTCATCCTGCGTAATGCTTCATTGATAGCAGTCTTCGTTATCTTCCCGGATGCCAATAGCTGGTTAAACATGTTGCCGCCGCTACCGCCTCCAATGTATGACCAGCGGCCCCACATGCGCAGCTTTCCCTGTATCCAGATGCTTTCCAGCGTACGGAGGCGAATCATTTCACCTGCCTTACCAACTTCAGAAGGGTTGATCATACATTCACCTCATTTTGGGTATTGCTCTGTCCAGCAGCAAACTGCGCCAGCGACATAAATGCGCGGCCCTTCGCTTCGAGTTCCGCTCGATTGATGTAACTAAACCGCTCGCCAGCCCATGACTTATCAAACACGACAATGGCGCCAGCGAAAAACGCACTGGTCGGCCTTTGTTTGTCGTCGGCTGGCTTAAACCACTCGGGCAGATCGAAACCAATTCGCCCACGAATAAAGCAGACGTGATCCGCATCTTCCGGCCACCACGTTTCGCTTGTGGCTGACTTCACCAGGAAGACATAGCGACCGCTCTTCTCTCGTTGCGCAGCTGCATAGTTCATGATGTGCGTCATGCCAGTGATAGCTTGCTTTTCGTGGTACTGAGAGCGGCTGTAAGGCGGGTTTCCGTAAGCTGCGCCGCCGAGTTCACCCAGACGCCCTGACCAGTCCTGTGTCAGCGCGTTATCTTCTGCGGTAAACCAGACGGGGCATTTTGCATTGTTGTCGTCTGCGAACAGGTCCAGCATCAGCGGGCCAAACATCGCGTTAATACCCCAGAACAGCAGATCCGGAGTCCGCCACTGGTCGCCGACTTCTTTTAAATAGTGATGGGGCGCTGAACGCAGCGCTGTAAGAGCTTCACAGTAAGAATTAGTCATGCGACCTCCTGGTTTTTATTGAGGTGAGGAGCGTTTGAGAGAAATACTGCTTTTGCAAAGCCAAGTGGAGTTGCGCTTCGGATGTTGGCGCGATCGTCGCCTGGAGGGCATTCGTGAATGCGGTTGTCCGGATACCAGTCAGTCACCAATCCGGCGAAAGATGTTCCTGAGATGACCTCGATTGCCTTCTTCTTCGGCACCATCCTGCCGCACGCCAGCTTCACGGCGTCGATAGCCGCTTCAACCATCGGGTGCATATTCTCTGCCGGCGCCTTGAAGCCGTTACCCGTCCAGAGGCAGGTCTGCTTCGTGTAGTTGTCATCCGCGCACAGCCCAGTGAACTGGTAGGGATGGAACGTGTAATCGGATGAGCCGAAAATACTGCTGAATACGCTGACCGGGTTTTCAAACGCCCACGGACAACCAGTCACCATTCCAATCATTCGGCATTGCTCAGCGACCAGCGCAGCTTTGGCCTGAAAATGCGGGTCTTTGGCTCGTTTAGCCTCGAACCACCGGGAACCGGAAACAGCCACGTCTGTGCATGGCGGAAAACCAATAACCATGACAATGTTCTCAGTACGAATAATTTGAGAAAGCCGTGGCATCGCTTCCAGAATGGTTGCCGAAATATTTTCATATCCCCCATCAATGCAAGTCTCTGGATGCTGCGGATCCACCAGGACGGCGCGATAGCCAGCCTCAACCCATGGCTCAGCCATTTTCCCGGTTAAATCACAGAGGCAAATAACAGTCCCTTTGCTCATGCTGCCTCCTGCGATTTTTTCAGCGCGCGTAAGTCGGCGTAAGCCTGCAGGCGGATGGCTTCCAGCTCTTCGATGGTCCAGCGGTGAATTCTGTTGTCGTTATCCAACTCCAGAACCGCAGATTCGCCGTATTTTTCCACCAGCCCTTTGCGGTAGGCCTTAATATTCCCGGATTTGCCGACGTTGCATTCATCGCACTGGAGATTGATATTGATGCGGGTAAACCGCAGATGAGACGCTTTAGCGACAGTCCGATAATGCCCGGCATGCCAGACAGCAGCGTTATGAGTTCCACAGGAAATGCACCCTTCTCCATTGGCAAGGGCAAGCTCACGACATAGCGTGTTAACCACGCGTTCAGTGACTTCAAGCCAGTGACTCAGGGATTTTCCCGCTGATACTGACTCAGTGCGGATATGATGAACGGGCTTATTTTTTAACCGTTCTTGTGCTTTGGCTTTCTGTTTTTCACGCTGAAGCGCAAGGTACTTGCTCTTATGCTCTTCGCAGCACCAGTAAACGTTCGGGTAGGTAAGGTTAAACCACGCACCGCAACCGGGTGCTTTGCATCTGCGACGGGGATCTCTCATATCGCACCGCCCTGGTCCGACAGACAAGCAGAAACACCAGCGATAGCCGGTGTCAGGGAGTAAATTTTTTGAGGGTGTTTCTTCTGCGCCATCGGTTTTTCTCCGTGGCACAGCGATCGATAAGCTGGGTTGTTCAGGCCCGCTGTTATTATAAATCAGACAGAGAAATACAGGTAGTGAGTTTTGCGTTTGCCGTCAGACTTTTAGAAAAGAAAACCCCGCCAGCGCGGGGTCTTATTCAGGAGCTTTTTCAGCGACCTTGTTGTGAACTTCCCACAGGCTAATGCCGCAACTCGCGCAGAAGTTAGCGAGGTAGTCCAGGCCAGACCACTCGCGGATGCCTCCGCGAGCAGCCTCCACAAACACAGCTATATCTTTACCCCGCCATAAGCCGAACAATCGCCAGCCGCCACCATCGGGACTTTTTACGGCGGCTATGCGCGTTAATACGCCGGTCTGATACAGCTCAGTGAAGGCCGGTTTCTTTCTGGTTATCATTCGCATAAATACAAACCTGTGATTTGTTGATAACAAATAGCGTGTTTGCGTTTTATGGTTTCACCTCCTGCGTGGCGGCTGCGAGCAGTCTGTGCCAGGCGTCTACAGAGTCTTCTGCGCCATAGTCGATAATTGAGTCGAACTCGTCGAGAATCTCCTTCCTCGCCTCTTTCGACACCAACACGTAACCATCCGGAATTGCCGGAGAGTTGCCGCTTTGCGCCGGAGCGACGCCGTTTTTCGCCGGAGAGTTGCCAGCATGCAGCATGGCGGCGCGGCAGGCGTTCCAGGCGTCCATTGCAGCTCCGGCATCTTGCCTACCAGTTTCTTTGCAAAACTTCACGGCATCAGCAATAGTCCATTCCTCCGGCGCTGGCTGCGGCCTGGCGTAGACCGGCATGACATCATCGTGACCCTTGTTACTTTCATCCGTCAGCGACCAGAACAACCGTCCTGCTGGATGCTTGAAGATGTAAGCCACCGGCTCGCTGTCAATTTCGGCCAGTGATTGACGAATAAGAGCCTCTAATTGCCTGTCAGTGGCATTGCAGCCGCCATCTTCATCAAATTGTGCAACCCATTCTTCCAACTGCTCTCTGGTTATGGTTGATTTGGTCATTGGTTGGCTCCTTCTGCCTGATACTTTTCGAACCAGAACACTACCGGCGCGTTAGTTGGTTGAACCAGGCCGAATGATTCCGCTGTGCGGTAGCTTCTCGATGCTCGGCGAGTCACATCAACTTGAGTTGCAATGCGATTGCGAAAATCCTCAACCGTGCTGCACATTTTGAACAGGTTGCAGGGGATACATGCCGGAACCATGTTGCTGACCGTGTCGTTTTCTGGTCTGTCCATTGCGCAGCCATTACTGATATTCCTTCGTACTGCTTCGACGTGGTCAGCGTGCCATTTATCGCCAAGCTCACAGCCACAGTAAGCGCAGCGGCCGCCAAACCGCATGCGCAGTTCTGCGCGCTGTTTTTTGGTTAGTGCCATCTACTCAGCCTCCACCTTGATGCCAGCGGCGGCACGTTCAGCCTCGCTTTGTTCCCAAAACCACTTGTGAAGCGCCATAAGTTCTTCATCAAGCGGAGCATATTTGCGGTCGAAATAGGCCTGTGCGTCTTTCTCCGCTTCATCAGGCAATTCGCCAGGCCCAAAGAGCGTGTTATAAATCCACGCCAGCCCGTTTTTAGCATCGCCAGTGGCCTGCCATTCGATGATTGCAGCCTGCATAACCAGGATATTTTTGCCGATCAGTAGATCCAGCTGTTGATAGCGCTTACGGATATATTCGTTTTCCGCCTGCGCCTTCTCCAGCGCCTCTACCAGCGCATCAATCTTGTCTTGCTGCGCTTTCCACGCAGTTTCCGGGTCTGCGCATTCCGCAAAATGCTCTTCGCCTTCACCACAGTGCGGACAATAGC
>OKJQ01000092.1_pt1 | contig 36099 bp, 38 predicted proteins | sample 1610531 | NCBI WGS metagenome assembly OKJQ01 (sample SAMN04436658, study PRJEB24849) | human gut metagenome | biome: human gut; feature: NICU; material: stool | host: Homo sapiens | place: USA: Saint Louis, MO | collected 2010-06-01 | reverse complement strand
GCTCCGGATGAATATGATGATCTCATATCAGGAACTTGTTCGCACCTTCCCTAAACAAAAGTAGTCCTAATGTATTTGATTGCTATAGTACAATATATATTCAGCAGATCGGGCACTATCATCGATCAAAAATCCGTCACTTAAATGCACAATGAGCTAAAAATAATCTTTACAATTGACTAAATCATTATCTTATCCTTATGAAAACAAAGGGGATAATGGCAACCATATAAATAATATCGATCTTTTTCAATGGGTTACGCGTTTGCAGAAATCTAATTCTCATGCTAAACCTTATACTCTCTCAATTATTTAATGAAAGAGGTATAGCAATGTCATGGAGAGTCATTAGCTCGGTAATTTGTCCTAACACGGGAATCGTTTATTCAAGCATCTTGGGACTCAAGTTCTTGAAACTCATCATTTGGTATGAAAGCGATGTCTATTTGTACCCCGGCGACAGGATATATCCGACAAAAAATGGCGTCTTCATTAATGGTGTTTTCAAGCCTATATCGATATACAACATATCCCCTTACAACGAAATGTTGTGGAGTGAAATTAAAAACAAGATGGCCTGCCCATACAATCGAAACCAGCAAGAGGAGATATGCACATACGCGGTGCATTGCAACGCGCGGAAATGCCCGCATGGGTTTGCCACCAACCCACTGATTGTCAGCACAGGTAAATCCAGACATTAGCGAAAATCGGAAATATTGAGTTCATGATAATTAATATTTCTGCTGCGCTGCCTTTGTCCGGATAAATCTCCGTGACTACAGCCCAAATGCTCCTGTAGGGACATTTGGGCTGAAGTCACGCCTGGCAACTCTGGCTTCGTGTACTAAATTAATTTTTATCGTGCACTTTTAAGAAAGCCATCCGGAAGGCCAAAATAAAAATTGCTAATTAACCCTGCCCGTGCATTAATGGTCTCGTTAGTCCGATCCAATAATAGTTTGACACCTTGCATGACAATTCTCATAACCAGGCGCTATCGCTGATATCCCCTCCTTTTGAGTCCATACCTTAGCATTATATGTTTATTAGCTTTTCTATCACTTCGAAAATGTTCAAATGGGGTCTTTATGTCATCAAAAATTTTAGGTCTGGTTAAGTGGTTTAAGGAAGATAAAGGCTTTGGTTTTATCTCCCCTGTAGATGGCAGCAAAGATGTTTTCGTGCATTTCTCTGCCCTTCAGGGAGAGAACTTCAAAACACTTTTTGAAGGTCAGAAAGTCGAATTTATCATCGTAAGCGGTGATAAAGGCCCTGCTGCTGCGAATGTAACGCTTTGCGATAAATTATATTAACAAGGACCCGCGATAACGATGATAGTTTTCCCTGACCAGACCGGGCCTTGTTAATGAGGTCAGGCGATCTCAAAAGCATCATCTCTTCCACTTATTGTATGCGTATTTCTTCAGAGACGCTGAGAGGATTTAAACAAAGCGCTACAGTAGGGACAGACAAGTTGGGCCCCCTTTTGTATGCGAGTGAAACTGTGCTCTGACTCTTTAGCGCAGTTTGGACATGAACATTTGACTAAATAATTGCGACGGAGTTGCGAGTTTTTACGTCCCGACATAGGCTGCTCCTGAATGAAAAGGAGTGCCACCATACACGTTAAGGCAGGATATTGCTTGCTTTTATTTCCCAAAGCGCGCAAAAAATGGAAGGTAGTCTCACTTCTGGAACATTCATACCTTGCCCAATCACAAAGAGATGCAGAGTGATATATGAAAAAGGTGATCGTTTTTTTTAATGCCAATCCCAGCAAAGTCATTATCGTGCTTAAGGGCATAACGTCTGTACGCCAGACTTATCCGAATGGCGAAGAAATTAATCTTCAGATCATGACTGCAAGCTTTCCTTCGTTGACCGGCGATCATGATTCTCTCTATGTTGCTTCAGACAGAGAACTTACCTCTCAGGACATATCTGATGTTGCCAAACAATATTTATAATATTTTTGGACACGCGTCCGGTTTATAACACAGCATTTATTTCACTCAGAATGATAAAAAATACTCTCCATCATTATTATTGCCTGCTTAATGCAGGCTTTTTTACAACATTGCTCTTTAAATGTAACTATTCCGCATAATCGTGCTATTCACTTTGCTCCCTCTGTTTTCGAAGAAAGTGTATCATCAACCTTCTTCGCTCCTGTGGTGATATGGTTGTCCACGCAGGGCTGACGAAGTAAAGCCAGGTTCTTAATTGATTGATTTAGCGGTGCTATCCAATGAAAAAGCTGTTTGTGCAGTTTTATCTCCTGCTGTTTGTCTGCTTTCTGGTAATGACTATGCTGGTCGGGCTGGTCTATAAATTCACCGCAGAGCGCGCGGGCAGGCAATCCCTGGACGATCTGATGAAAAGCTCGCTCTACCTGATGCGTAGCGAGCTGCGCGAAATTCCTCCCCATGACTGGGCGCGCACGTTAAAAGAGCTGGATCTGAATCTGTCGTTTGATCTGCGTATCGAACCCATGAAGGATTTTGACTTAGCGCCGCCTGCGATGCAGCGTCTGCGCGACGGAGACATCGTCGCACTGGACGAGAAATATACCTTCATTCAGCGTATTCCACGCAGCCACTATGTCCTGGCCGTCGGGCCGGTGCCCTATCTCTATTACCTGCACCAGATGCGCCTACTGGATCTTGCCCTGCTGGGCTTTATTGCCATCTCGCTCGCTTTCCCTGTGTTCATCTGGATGCGACCGCACTGGCAGGACATGCTGAAACTGGAATCCGCCGCACAGCGTTTTGGGGAGGGTCATTTAACTGAACGCATCCATTTCGACAGCGGTTCCAGTTTTGACCGGCTCGGTATTGCCTTCAACCAGATGGCCGATAATATCAACGCCCTGATTGCCAGCAAGAAGCAGCTGATCGACGGCATTGCGCATGAACTGCGCACTCCGCTGGTACGCCTGCGTTATCGCCTGGAGATGAGCGAGAACCTCTCCGGGGCGGAATCGCAGGCGCTCAATCGGGATATTGGCCAGCTTGAAGCGCTGATTGAAGAGCTGCTGACCTATGCCCGCCTCGATCGGCCTCAGACGGAGTTGCACCTCAGTACACCGGATCTCCCCGTCTGGCTACAGACGCATATTAACGATGTGCAGAGCGTTAACCCTCAGCGAAAACTGCTGACAGCCATTACCCCCGGCGCGTACGGCGCACTGGACATGCGCCTGATGGAGCGCGTGCTGGATAATCTGATGAACAACGCCATGCGTTACAGCGAAACGACGCTGCGCATAGGTTTAGATTTGCAGGGAAGTCAGGCCATTCTGTGTGTGGAAGACGATGGCCCCGGCATTGAGCCGGCGGAGCGTGAAAAAGTTTTCGAGCCGTTTGTGCGCCTCGATCCCAGCCGCGATCGGGCTACCGGCGGCTGTGGTCTGGGGCTGGCTATTGTCCGTTCTATTGCCCAGGCGATGGGCGGTTCGGTTCGCTGCGAAGCGAGCGAGCTGGGTGGGGCCCGTTTCGTCTTTAGCTGGCCGATCTATCACAACATTCCCCTTCCCGTACCTGCCTGACCTAAACCGCACGCTGGCCTGACCCGGCGTGTTGTGCTATATCAGTAGTATGTTGTAACTAATTAAGGGCTACCATGGCAACTTACGATCTCATTGGAAGGCTTAACACCACATTTCGGGAAATAGAGCAGGCGTTACTGACCCTGACGGGGCAACTTCATGACTGCCGCCTGCTGGCCGCCCGCGTCTTTTCCCTGCCCGAGGTGGCGAAAGGCGCGGAACACGACCCGCTGAACACCATTGAGGTGACGCAGCATATTGGCAAGGCGGCGCTGGAACTGACATTGCAGCACTATCGTCGCCTTTTCATCCAGCAGCAGTCCGAAAATCGTAGCAGTAAGGCTGCCGTTCGCCTGCCCGGCGTCATCTGTCTGCAAACGGATGCCGCAACGCGTGAAGGAATTGAGACGCAGATTACGCATATCAATACGCTGAAAGCCGCCTTCGAGAAGATTGTAACCGTTGAGTCCGGGCTGGCGCCGGCTGCCCGTTTTGAATGGGTGCATCGCCAGCTTCCGGGGCTGATCACCCTGAATGCTTACCGCACGCTGACGGTACTGCGCCATCCCGCCACGCTGCGCTTCGGCTGGGCCAACAAGCACATCATTAAAAATTTCACGCGCGATGAGATCCTGGCTCAGCTGGAGAAAAGCCTGAAATCGCCGCGAACGGTCGCCCCGTGGTCGCGGGAACAGTGGATTGAACGGCTGGAGCAGGAGTACCACAGCATTGCCTCCCTGCCGGCTGATACCCGTCTTAAAATAAAGCGTCCGGTGAAGGTGCAGCCTATCGCTCGCGTCTGGTACGCCGGACAACAAAAGCAGGTGCAATACGCCTGCCCGACGCCGCTGATTGCGCTCTACGATGCCGATCAGGGTGCGGTGGTGCCGGATATCGGGGAACTGCTGAACTACGATGCTGAAAACGTTCAGCATCGCTATAAACCCCAGGCGCAGCCGCTACAGCTGATTATTCCGCGGCTGCACCTGTATGTGGCGCAGTGATTATCTGAGGCTGCCCACCATCGCTTCCGGGCGGACCCAGGCATCAAACTCGGCGTCCGTCAGGTAGCCCAGCGCCAGCGCAGAGGCTTTCAGGGTAAGCCCCTCTTTGTGCGCTTTTTTAGCGATTTCGGCCGCTTTGTCATAACCAATATGGGTGTTCAGCGCCGTTACCAGCATCAGAGACTCATTCAGCAGCTGGCTGATTCGCTCGCGATTAGGCTCAATGCCCACCGCGCAATGCTCGTTAAAGCTCTCCATGCCATCGGCCAGCAGACGAATCGATTGCAGTACGTTATGGATCACCATCGGGCGATAAACGTTAAGCTCGAAGTTACCCGACGCGCCGCCCATGTTAACCGCCACGTCATTACCCATCACCTGACAGCACAGCATGGTCATGGCTTCGCACTGAGTCGGGTTCACTTTACCCGGCATAATGGAGCTGCCCGGCTCGTTTTCCGGAATGCTGATTTCGCCGATGCCGCAGCGCGGGCCGGAGGCCAGCCAGCGCACATCGTTGGCAATTTTCATCAGCGAGGCCGCCAGCCCTTTCAGCGCGCCATGGGTATGCACCAGGGCATCACAGGTCGCCAGCGCTTCGAATTTATTCGGAGCGGTAACAAACGGCTGCCCGGTGATCTTCGCCAGCTCTTCGGCCACACGCACCGCGTACTCGGGATGGGTGTTTAAGCCAGTGCCCACCGCCGTCCCGCCGAGCGCCAGCTCCGCCAGATGCGGGAGGCTATTGTCGATATGCTTAAGGTTGTGCTCCAGCATTGCCACCCAGCCGGAGATCTCCTGGCCGAGCGTCAGCGGCGTGGCGTCCTGAAGGTGCGTACGACCAATTTTAACGATGTCGCGGAAGGCCTGCGCTTTCTCGTTAAGCGTAGATTTAAGCACGTTGAGCTGCGGGATAAGCTGCTCGCGGATAGCGATGACGGCCGCCACATGCATGGCCGTCGGGAACACGTCGTTGGAACTCTGGCTTTTGTTCACGTCATCGTTCGGGTGGACCTTGCGCTCCATGCCGCGCACGCCGCCAAGCAGCTCGCTTGCGCGGTTCGCCAGCACCTCGTTCATGTTCATGTTGCTCTGGGTGCCTGAGCCGGTCTGCCAGATGGCAAGGGGGAATTCGTCGGGATGTTTGCCCGCCAGCACTTCGTCGGCGGCATTGATGATGGCGGTGGCTTTATCGGCATCCAGCAGGCCCAGATCCTGATTGACTTTGGCGGCAGCGCGTTTGGTCAACGCCAGCGCCTGGATCAGCGAGACGGGCATTTTCTCTGTCGAAATGCGGAAATGCTCAAGCGAACGCTGGGTTTGTGCGCCCCATAGCTTGTCGGCCGGGACGTCGATGGCGCCCATGGAGTCTTTCTCGCGGCGATGCATTGTCATTACTTACTCCTTGATAACAAAGATGGGATTGCTCACATGCTTAAGAGATAAGTATTGATGACTTCTGAGAAACGTTATGGCGCTTTGTGCGCTCTTTTTGATGTCGGGTGGCGGCTGCGCCTTACCCGACCTACGCGAATGCAGGCCGGGTAAGCGTCAGCGCCACCCGGCAATTTACAGACTTACTTCACACACGCCGAACACTGGGAAGACTGGATCTGTTTGAAGAAGTCGTTACCTTTGTCATCCACGAGGATGAACGCCGGGAAGTCTTCCACTTCAATTTTCCAGATCGCTTCCATACCCAGTTCCGGGTACTCCACGCACTCCAGGCTCTTGATACTGCCCTGCGCCAGCACCGCTGCCGGGCCGCCTATGCTGCCGAGGTAGAAGCCGCCGTGCTTGTGGCACGCGTCCGTCACCTGCTGGCTGCGGTTGCCTTTCGCCAGCATGATCATGCTGCCGCCGTTGGCCTGCAACTGGTCGACGTAGGAGTCCATACGGCCCGCTGTGGTTGGGCCTAACGAGCCGGAAGCATATCCATCAGGCGTTTTTGCCGGACCTGCGTAGTAGATCGGGTGATCTTTAATGTACTGCGGCAGCCCTTCGCCGTTGTCCAGGCGCTCTTTTAGCTTCGCATGGGCGATGTCGCGGCCCACGATAATCGTCCCGTTCAGGGAAAGGCGCGTTGAAACCGGATACTGCGAAAGCTGCGCGAGGATCTCTTTCATCGGACGGTTCAGGTCCACGCGAACCGCTTCCCCCTCGCCCGCTTTACGCAGTTCTTCAGGGATGTATTTGCCCGGGTTGTTCTCCAGCTTCTCGATCCAGATGCCGTCGCGGTTGATCTTCGCTTTAATGTTACGGTCCGCTGAACAGGAAACGCCCATCCCCACCGGACAGGAAGCACCGTGACGCGGAAGACGGATCACGCGCACGTCGTGAGCGAAGTATTTGCCGCCAAACTGCGCGCCGAGGCCCAGGTTACGCGCTTCTTCCAGCAGCTCCTGCTCAAGCTGCACGTCGCGGAACGCCTGACCGTGTTCGTTACCTTCCGTTGGCAGCCCATCGTAGTATTTGGTTGAGGCCAGCTTAACGGTTTTCAGCGTGCTTTCAGCAGACGTACCGCCAATCACAAACGCGATATGGTACGGCGGGCAGGCCGCGGTGCCGAGGGTACGCATCTTCTCGACCAGATAATTCTTCAGCTTGCCCGGGGTAAGCAGCGCTTTGGTTTCCTGGTAAAGATAGGTTTTGTTGGCTGAACCGCCGCCTTTGGCGATGCAGAGGAATTTGTACTCGTCACCGTCGACGCTGTAGAGGTCAATCTGCGCAGGCAGGTTGGTGCCGGTGTTCACTTCTTTATACATATCCAGCGCCGCGTTTTGCGAATAGCGCAGGTTGTCTTCGGTGTAGGTGTTGTAAACGCCGCGCGCCAGCGCCGCTTCGTCACCGCCGCCGGTCCAGACGCGCTGGCCTTTTTTACCGGTGATAATCGCCGTGCCGGTGTCCTGGCAGGTCGGCAGAATACCTTTCGCCGCGATATCAGAGTTACGCAGGAATTGCAGCGCGACGTATTTGTCGTTCTCGCTGGCTTCCGGGTCGCTCAGAATATCGGCAACCTGCTGCTGATGCGCCGGACGGAGCATAAAGGAAGCATCGTGGAAGGCTTGCTGCGCCAGCAGCGTCAGCGCCTGCGGGTCAACTTTGAGGATCTCCTGCCCTTCAAACTCAGAGACAGAAACGTAATCGCGGGTTAACAGGTAATACTCGGTCTGATCCTGACTGAGGGGGAAAGGATCCTGATAATGGAAGGGTTTATTCGACATTGTTCTCTCACTTACTGCTTCGGTCTGTTTATTCAGGGCAGATGTTCCGCTGCCCGGCTTAAAAGCGAGTCAGCTTATCCTACACAATTTTTTAACAAAAACTGAGACTAGTACGACTTTTTACATCCGCAGGTTACTTCCATTCGGTTTATTGCTTTAATACGCGGAGTTAATTCCACATATGAATCAGGGCTTGATAATGCAAAAACTCATCAACTCAGTGCAAAACTACGCCTGGGGAAGTAAAACTGCGTTAACGGATCTCTACGGTATCGCCAACCCGGACAACCTGCCGATGGCAGAGCTGTGGATGGGCGCGCACCCGAAGAGCAGCTCAAAAATTGAAGATGCCAGCGGCCAGGTTCGTAGCCTGCGTGACGTCATCGACGCCGACAAAGCCGCACTGCTCGGCGACAAAGTGGCGAATCGTTTTGGTGAGCTGCCGTTTCTGTTCAAGGTATTGTGCGCCGACCAGCCGCTCTCCATTCAGGTTCACCCGAACAAAAAAGCCTCTGAGCTGGGCTTTGCCAAAGAAAATGCCGCCGGTATTCCGTTAGACGCCGCAGAGCGTAACTACAAAGATCCTAACCACAAGCCGGAACTGGTTTTCGCCCTTACCCCTTTCCTGGCGATGAATGCCTTCCGCGAGTTTTCCGAGATCATCTCCCTGCTGCAACCGGTCGCCGGGGCTCACAACGCGATCGCCCACTTCCTGGAAAACCCGAACGCAGAGGCCTTGAGCGAACTGTTTGCCAGCCTGCTGAATATGCAGGGCGAGGAAAAATCCCACGCGCTGGCGGTGCTGAAAGCCGCGCTGAACAGCCAGCAGGGTGAGCCATGGGACACCATTCGCTTAATTTCCGCGTTTTATCCGGACGACAGCGGTCTCTTCTCTCCGCTGCTGCTGAACGTGGTGAAGCTCAACCCGGGCGAAGCGATGTTCCTGTTCGCTGAAACACCGCACGCCTACCTGAACGGCGTGGCGCTGGAGGTGATGGCTAACTCCGATAACGTACTGCGCGCGGGCCTGACGCCAAAATACATCGACATCCCTGAGCTGGTTGCCAACGTGAAGTTCGTGGCAAAACCTCCTGCGGAGCTGCTTACGCAGCCGGTGAAAAACGGCGCAGAGCTGGACTTCCCGATTCCGGTTGACGATTTTGCCTTCTCGCTGCACGACCTCAGCGCAGACGAAACCGCCATTGCACAGGAGAGCGCCGCGATCCTGTTCTGTGTGGAAGGCGAAGCGACGTTGCACAAAGATAGCGAGCGTCTGGTGCTTAAACCGGGTGAATCCGCCTTTGTCGCGGCAAACGAGTCGCCTGTCCGGGTGAGCGGCACCGGTCGCCTGGCGCGTGTTTTTAATAAGCTTTAGGGACTTACTGAATTTTTTAACAACTCTTGCTAAGCTAGTAACAGGCGTTGTAACACCAGGCGGTTTTAACCGCCTGGTTTCATTTTAGGGATAATCGCAATGAAAAAATCGGTCGTAGCGGTAGGAGTGATTGTTGCTTTAGGCGTGATCTGGACGGGTGCTTCCTGGTATACCGGGAAACAGCTGGAAAGCCGTCTGGCAGAGATGATGGCGCAGGCAAACAGCGAGATTAAGCGCAGCGCGCCTGAAGCAGGTCTGGAGTTGAGCTACCAGAACTACCAGCGTGGCGTGTTTACCAGCCATATGCAGGTGGTGGTGAAGCCGGTTGCGGGTAATCAGAACGCCTGGCTGAAACCGGGCCAGAGCGTGGTACTGGATGAAGTGGTCAGCCACGGTCCGTTCCCGCTGGCGCAGTTGAAAAAGTTTAACCTGATCCCCTCTATGGCATCCGCCAGGACCGTACTGGTGAATAACGAGGTGACGAAGCCGATCTTCGATATGGCGAAAAATGAGTCGCCGTTTGAGATCAATACCCGCATCAGCTATGCCGGTGATACGCATTCCGACATCGACCTGAAAGCCCTGAATTACGAACAAGGCACCGATAAAGTCGCTTTCAGCGGCGGTAATTTCCAGCTTGATGCCGATCGCGACGGCAAGAATGTCTCCCTGACCGGCGATGCCGCCAGCGGCCTGGTGAATTCAGTCAATGAATATAACCAGAAGGTGCAGCTTACCTTCAACAATCTGAAAGCTAGCGGCAATAGCCGTATGACCGATTTTGATGAGCGTATCGGCGACCAGAAACTGAGCCTCGATAAGATTGCCATTGCGATCGAAGGCAAAGAGATGGCGGTGCTGGAAGGCATGGATCTGGACGGCAAGTCGGACGTGTCCAAAGACGGTAAAAGCATCAATACCCAGCTGGATTACAGCCTGAAAAGCCTGAAAGTACAGAATCAGGATCTGGGTACCGGTAAGCTGTCGCTGAAAATCGGCAACATTGACGGCCAGGCGTGGCACGAATTCAGTCAGAAATACAGCAAAGAGAGCCAGGCTCTGCTGACCGATGCCGCCCTGCAACAGAACCCACAGGCGTACCAGCAGCAGGCGATGACGGTGCTGTTTAATAACCTGCCGATCCTGCTGAAGGGCGAGCCGGTGATTACCGTTGCGCCACTGAGCTGGAAAAACGGCAAAGGCGAAACCAACTTCAACCTGTCGCTGTTCCTGAAGGATCCGGCCGCCGCGACCGGCGAACCGCAGACCCTGGCGCAGGAAGTTGACCGCAGCGTGAAATCGCTCGACAGCAAGCTGACCATCCCGATGGATATGGCAACCGAGTTCATGACGCAGATTGCGAAACTTGAAGGGTATGGTGAAGAAGATGCAGGTAAACTGGCAAACCAACAGGTGAAAGGCCTGGCGGCGATGGGCCAGATGTTCCGCATCACGAAGGTGGAAGACAACACCATTTCCACCAGCCTGCAATATGCTAATGGTCAGGTGACGCTCAACGGCGACAAAATGCCGCTGGAAGAGTTTGTCGGCATGTTTGGTATGCCGACGCTGGGGATGCCGGAACCGGCTGAACCGGCAGCGCCGCCAGCAGTACCGCAGCAGTAAACGAAAAACCCCTCGCATGAGGGGTTTTTTATTGCCGGGTGGCGGCTGCGCCTTACCCGGCCTACGATCCTGAGCCGTTGTAGACCCGTGCAAGCAAAGCGTTTACTTCACCGTCACTAACCGCGCAGCCACAATCTGATGCCCGGCCTGCACATCCGTATTTTCAATGCGCTGCATGATCCTGTCTGCCAGGGTATACCCCATTTCACGAGCCGGCGTCGTCGCCCAGACGATGGGGAGATCGTCTAACGCATTTTCACCGACATCCGCAAACGCCCCCAGCGCCACCTGATGGCCGAAGAACGTTTCTACCCCGCCCTCACCGCTCTGGCGTCCGGCGCGGATCAAACCGAACCACGCCCCCATCGCAATAACATCGTTATAGCAAATCACCGCGCTGATCGTCGGGCTGTTGCGGAGCAACGTGCCGATGGCTTCTGCGGCTTTTTTCTGACTGGATTCACACTCCACCACCCATTCGCTGTGAAACGGCAGGCCATATTTGATGAGCGTGGAGCAGTAACCGCCCACCCGCTCGGCACGCGTCAGGGACGAGCTTTTACCGCCGAGCCAGGCGATGCGCTGATGGCCGCGATGAATAAGATGCTCGGTCAGCATTTGCGCGGCCTGCATGTTATCTGGCCGAAGGGTATCGGCTTCGTCGAGATAGCTGGCGCGCGACGCAAACACCAGCGGTACGCCTTTCTGCGCCGCGCGCTCACACAATTCACTGCCCACGCCGGACGCGCCAGCTACGATCACCCCATCCACCCCTTGCGTCAGCAGCATATCCAGCCTGGAGAGCAGCTGCTCCGGTTCGCGCCCACCGTGGAGCAGGAAAACCATTCGCCCCTGAGCCTCAAGCGCCTCGGTAAGCCCGGCGGTCAGTTCCGCATAAAACGGCGACGTAAGGTCGCGAACGATCAGCCCTATCACCCCGCTTTGCCCACCGCGCAGCGCCGACGCCTGGCGATTACGCACAAAGCCCAGCTGCTCAACGGCCTCGTTGACGCGCTGACCCGTTGCAGGAGAGATGCGTCCCTTCCCGCTTAATACCAGCGAAACGGTGCTGACGGAAACCCCCGCCGCCAGCGCGACATCGTTGATGGTGATCTTTTTCGCTACAGCCATGTGGTGGCGTGACTCCTTGATAATGAGATCGCTAAAACGTTTTATCAATACGTTATCTTTATACTACCAGTAAAAGCCTGAGAATGTGATTTAGTGCGCACTAAAGTTTGATAAAACGTTTTATCTTCTCGCCCCATCGAGGTCGTTAAATCTCTTTCTACCATTTAAGGAGTCGTTTTATGACGACGAAAGCAGCACAAAAAATATCGCTGTGGGAGTTTTTCCAGCAACTGGGTAAAACCTTTATGCTGCCCGTGGCGCTTCTCTCTTTTTGCGGGATCATGCTGGGGATCGGCAGCTCGTTAAGCAGCCATGACGTCATTACCCTGATCCCTTTCCTCGGAAATCCGGTACTTCAGGCGATCTTCATCTGGAGACTATTAAGTCTTTTAACGAAGTGGCTTGATGTTGGATTGATGTGCGGTAACTTCTGCTATGTTGCCGCGATACGATTTGTCATGTGCAATGAACTAACGTCGTTTCGCGGTAACTTTATGCCCCACCCATGCCCCATCACATCACCGGGCAGCCGTCGTCATCGCTTGCACGATTGATGAAGAACGTAACGCGTCCAAGCACCTCTACTGCTTCCAGTGCGCTTCCCTCTATTGCCTCTCCATCATCCGTAATGAGCGCCTTGCCCATGAGTTTTGCAAATTGTGTGTGGCCGTCGCACAAAATTAACAACACATCTCCAGGCTTCTTTTTCGTTGCTGGCTCTATGACCGCAAACCCCATATCAGTTTCGAGCACCCTGCTTTCAGCCCCGATGTTGCACAGGATTGCTGGGGAAAGTTGACGCTCAACATAATCGCTTGCAGGTGATGCAAATCCCATTATTGGACCCTCCCCATGTTACGCAGGATCCAGTACCTGTTGTCGCTACCGTCTGTAGTCTTGTCAGCAAAGTCTTTTTGGTATCGCTCTATCCAGGCGTTCGCTTCTTTGCGTGTGTAGTGCCAGTTGAACTCCCGCAATTTCTCTATGAATGCGTCTGTGCTCAGGTAACGATACCCCTTGGGGTTTAACTCTATGGCCGCAACAAACGCGGCATGAATGTCTGCTGTGCGTGGCATAATCACCTCACAAAATAACTGTATGCATATACAGTATCGTTAAATATGAGGGTCGATCAAGTTTCACAGTGATGCTAAACTTCAGACCTTTCCGAATTTGCTGATTTTTATAATGTTAAAGATATTTAGTCGTTATGTTTCAGTTGGCGTGATTAACACTGCCTTACATTGGTTATGCTTTGGTGCTCTGCTTCATTTTTTTGGCGTCGGGCAAGCTCTGGCTAACGTAATAGCATTTTGCATTGCCGTTACCTTCAGCTTCTTTGCAAATGCAAAATGGACTTTTAATGCTCAGGCAACTTCAAGTCGATACATAGCATTTGTTGTTTTCATGGGGCTGATGGCTGCATTAACCGGCTACATTGCAGATTTTATAGGGGCTCCTCCGATTGTGACGCTTGTAGGGTTCTCCGCGTTTAGTCTCATAGCAGGTTTTGTTTACTCAAAGTTCATTGTCTTTAGGGATGCGAAATGAAGATTTCTTTGGTTGTACCCGTCTTCAACGAAGAAGACGCAATACCTATTTTTTATAAAACGGTTCGGGAATTTGAAGGGCTCAAGAAGCATGAAGTTGAGATCGTCTTCATAAATGACGGCAGCAAGGACTCCACAGAATCTATTATTTGCGCACTTGCCGTTGCCGATCCTCTTGTTGTTCCGCTGTCGTTCACTCGCAACTTTGGGAAAGAGCCTGCGCTATTTGCTGGTCTTGATCACGCTACCGGTGAAGCAATTATCCCTATTGACGTTGACTTGCAGGACCCTATCGAAGTCATTCCGCACCTGATAGAGAAATGGCAGGCTGGGGCCGATATGGTTTTGGCTAAGCGTTCAGACCGCTCTACCGATGGCAGATTGAAGCGCAAGACCGCTGAGTGGTTCTATAAGCTGCACAACAAAATCAGCAATCCAAAGATCGAAGAAAACGTTGGCGACTTCCGTCTGATGTCTCGCGAAGTAGTGGAAAACATTAAGCTCATGCCAGAGCGCAACCTTTTCATGAAGGGCGTACTAAGTTGGGTTGGTGGCCGCACCGATGTCGTTGAATATGCCCGCGCTGAACGCGTTGCTGGGAGTACAAAATTCAACGGATGGAAATTATGGAACCTGGCACTTGAGGGTATCACCAGCTTCTCTACGTTCCCGCTTCGCATGTGGACTTACATCGGCCTGTTCGTTGCCGGTTCTGCGTTTTTGTATGGCGCATGGATGATTTTGGATACCATCATTTTTGGTAATGCTGTTCGCGGATATCCTTCACTGCTGGTTTCTGTACTTTTCCTTGGTGGCATACAGTTAATCGGGATAGGAGTTCTTGGTGAGTATATTGGCAGAATCTATGTAGAAGTTAAGAAAAGACCGAGATATATTCTTAAGGGAAAAAAATGAGATTTCATAAGTCAGATAAACTTATATTTTTGCTAGCCGCTTTATTCAGCCTTCCATTTTTGTTGAATGCTGAATTATTTAAGGACGACTTATATAGGGCTGTTTCTGGCGATCCGAGCTATTGGGATAAAGATAGCCGACCGCTAACAACAGTACTAATGAAGGTGTTAAATTTAGGGGATATGATAACTGATGTGTCTCCTCTATCCTTTATCCTTGGTATGGTGTGCATGATAATATCCGCCATTATAATTTCAAGGGCCATATCATCTAACAGACCTTCATATTTCTCATCAGCATTCGCATCGCTAATATTTTTAAATCCTATGTTTATAGGTAATGCAGTATTTTCATTTGATAGCGCAACCATGGGTGCGTCTATAGTAGTAGCGATTTCTTCAGCATATTTCTTTTACAATAAAAGTTATATTGATGTCGTCTGGAAAATTGTCGCAGTAACTGCTGTCATGTCAATGTATCAGCCTTCTTCCGCTCTTTTTGTTACGATGACAGCCTTTATTGTTATTGTAAAAATACTTGAACATGATAGCGGGTATATCAAGGAATTGATATTAAATACCATTTCTTTTGTTGCCGGATTCACGATTTACACCCAAGTGGTGCAAAAAATTTATCCGCCAAATGAATATGCCTTGAGGAATTCTCAGTTTATCGATTTTAATAATGGAATTATTACTGGATTACATGATGCTTTTAGTCGCAATCTTGATCCTGTGATAGGCTCAATGCCTTCTATTGTTAAGGCCACTTTAGTAATTACTTTGGCAATATCAGTAGCTTGTGTAATCAAGTACGCTTTTTCACGTGATTACAAAATCCAAGATCGCATATTGTTAGTAGTTAGTTTTTCATTCTCACTGATAATGTTCTCTGGTTTTTCTCTAGCCGTGAAATCAGACTATGTTATGCCTCGTGTGCTAATGTCACTTGGCTTAACGCTGTGCCTTGTATTCTTCATGGCACACAGACTAATAGGGTTTAAAAAAATATCATATCTTGCATATGTTATATTTGCAGCCAACTCAATTAACATATCCTATTCATTCAACAATGCTATAAAGCATCAGAATAAATTTGACTCAGTTATTCTGACTTCCATATCTTCCGCACTGCATCAAAACGGTATAAAGACCATTGACAACATTAATATTTCAGGATGGCCTCCAGTTTCTCTTCCTACTAAAGTTGCCTTTAGAAAATACCCATTCTTTAAAACTATCATGCCGCAATATCTTTCAAGCACTTGGGGTATCGGAGCGGTAGCTCCTTACTATGACATTACATACAAAAATAGGTTTTCTAACAATTTAGAGTTAAAGAAAAAGATTATTTCGAATGGCGTTAAGATATTTACTTCTTGTTCGGTAGATGTCTTTTCTGATAGAAAAGATGTTCTTTTAGACTTTACAAATAAATGTTAAAAAAGAGGGGCTTTCGCCCCTCTCCGCCCTGATTAAATTTTAAAGAACATAATGCGCAGTAGATCTAACAGATAATGTTTGTCCGCTTGTTCCTTTGTTTATCAATCCAATCTTCCCTCCAGAGAAACCGGCGACTTGTTGCGTAACGGTCGCCCCACTAGTTGGCTTAACTGTAATGGTCGGAGTTGTTCCAGACAGGCCAGCTATAAGCATGACCTCACCTGTCACATCGCAAGTCAATGTGCCGACAACAGTAAGTGCGCCGAAAAGCATCGTCGAGATCTCAATGCCAGTCGCCACTCGCTTGGCAACAACTCCACTTTGAGACGTGGGTTTGTAATAAAAAACAACACCACAATCAACAGGCAAAGCAGACAGGACAACATTCTGAACATTTGATGACTTAGTAGCACCATACATATCAGGCGCTTCATCATTTGCTGTCTCTGCACCATACGCTAATAAGAGATCTGCTTTATCTCTTACCTGCCCGTAAACACCCTTTATCGCATTTGCAGCCAGGAATACAGAGGCGTTCTGAGAACATGATTCGTTCAGCTCTCCTCTGAATAACAGAGCTGGAGGGTATACTTTTGACGGTGTACCATCGTAAATAATCTCAATCTGATTCAGTCCTTTTTTAAGGATCCCAGTTCGAGTGGTTAGTTTGTTCGTAAACGATGAGACGCCATTACTCGCGATATTACCCGAAAAGAATGCTGCGTTACGGTTATCTTGTTGTCGGATAGAGATGGAGTTAGAGCGACCTGCTGCAACATATGTTGGGTTATACGGTTCAAAAATAACCATTGATATATCAGAAGTATCACACCAGACAAAATATCGTATGGTTAAATTTTCAGTAGCTGGGGAAACCACGCCCCAGCCAGTTAAACCATTAAGATAAGTGTTTCCACTCAACCGCCCCATCCCAACGCTGTACGTGCTACCGGACGGGAAACCAAATGGCTGGATATCATTATCAACTGTTGGTACGAAGTTATTCCCTTTTTTCGCAGTGTGGACTCTATACGGCATAACAGCCTTTGCTGCATATGCGCCGATATATTGATGGCCCAGAGGAGCAAAATGCGTGCTATCAAAAGTACCATCTGTCGGGCGACGCGCAATATCTTCAAGCGTATAGCTTCCGAGGTCTCTGTACATCTCAGTTACTGGCTGAGAGAGATCGAGGAACTCTACAACAGGGAACAGGCGTTCAATATGCTTCTTGATTGATGCTTCTAGCGCCGCCCATTGTGAGCCATTCTGGTTCATTGAAACAACGCAGACAGCACATCCATAACCCCAAGCCTTGCGAATAAACTGCTCAAAGCGGAACAAATACTGATCGAACCCTAACGTATCCAGTTGCCCGTTATCGTTGACCCCCATAGACATAAAGCAGACATCTGGCGGCACGTTTCCGTATGCAGTGTTTTTGAAGAAGCCATGGTCAAAGTTACGGTTCGCCCAGCCATCAATGAGACGTTTACCTGACGATGCACAGTTTTCTGCCTTAAAGATGAAGGCGCCATTTTTTGTAAACCGGTTAAGCCAGTCCGTGAAAGTACGGAACCAGGAACCTGCGCCACCATTGCCGTTATGGTCGTAGTTCGTTGAAGAAAGATCACCATTTGCATCCGTTGGGTTGGCTACCCATCCGGCTCCATATGCACCGTCTGTGATTGAGTCACCAACGATACCAACACGACATTGCGTATTGCGGCGAGCGAACTGGTTTATTACGTTGAATGCAGTGTATTTGCTGCCATGAGTTGCCAGTGAAACGTCAAACACATGCTCGTTACCCCATGGGTCGCGAGTAAGAATTTTTCCTTCACCGGTGAATTTGGTTACATCATCATCTGGCAGGAAATTACAGCGTAGTTGGACACCCTTCGGAACATAAATTTGTCCTGTGTAAGCGTATACTGCTGCGCGGTTATCAGTCGTGCTATCAATGACGACCCCTGGAACATATTTTACAGCTAATGCGTCACTGCGGTATTTACCGTTGCTTAGCTCTGTCCTTAAAGCGGCATCCCCAACACTGACCCATTTCCCATCACCAATACCACCAGTGCTATCGGGAGTAGATCCTGGGGGAACTACTTTGGGGAGGATTCCGTCCCATCTGTAATATTCCCCGTTGCTCTTCCAGCGCAGGCACTCGTTAGCAAGGCTAATGGTGCTGCCATCTTCAAAAGAATCCTTCGTGATATAGCCATAATTAAGAATTGCCTGATTCGCATCGTAATTTAATCCAGCAATTGTACGATGTTCATCGCCGAACCTGTCAACATAAACATGATTTTCTGACGTAACGAACTCGTCGATTTTGCCTGCGTTAAACTTCAGATCACGCGGGGATTCGCTCGGTACTGGCAGATTAGTAGGTGTAGTGGCCATATTTATTCCATAAAAAAACCCGGCGCGGTGGCCGGGTTAGGTTTGTCGGGGGGCGGTTCTTATTCGTAGATGGCGTCGCTGTATTCCGCGACGGTCAGAGATACAGTGTTATCTGTGTTCGGTTTGATGCTGTTGACTGTCCATAGCTGGCTGTCCAGTTCTTCAACTGTCGCGATCAGATAGCGCGACGGTAGCTGCACAGTGTCTCCGTTCCAGATGTTGAGCTGAATATCGGGTATTGCTGCGGTGAATCCGTACTTCGTGTCGCCACGCGCCGCCGCTGGATAGCGCAGCGTCGGGTTACCCAGGCTGTCTGTCACCAGCACATACATCGAACCGGTAAACGTGATCGGCTCGCTGGTATCGAAGTTATTCCCGGAGCGCCCAGTGACGTAGCCACCCTGCTGGTTGCTGTCGTAGATGTCTGGCATCTGAATGACGCTGCCGACCTGAATTATCCCATCTTCGAACACCTTCGCGTTCATCTTCACGCGCGAGTAGATCAGGCGTTTGGTTTCGCGCAGAGCTCTCTCCCGGGCCTGATACTCGTTACGGAAGCCGACTATCTCCAGCTTGTTCGGGTTTTCCGCTTCCTGTTCAACGATGGAGCCGTTCAGCACGCGGTAGTTGATGTACGTCTTATTGTTCGTGGTCGGGTGAACATAGGACACTTGGACGCCGTCATAACCACCTGGAAGAGTAGCTTCGTACGTCATTTTGTACTCGTCCGTCTTCATGTTGGCCCGGTTGAATACGGCCGCCGGGTAGTCAACTTTCTGATCACGGGTAAACGTCAGTACGCCGTCATCCCAGTACGCCACAACAGATGCCGCATTGCAGATCGCCTGCACCCGGTCGCCAAGCGAGTCGTTCTCGTCGTCGAACGTGTAGTCGAAGTAGCCCAGCCGTTCATCAGGCAGGCTCTCAGCAATAGAGTACAGACCGTACAGGTCAATACTGCTTACCGGCTGTTCACCCATAATCAACCAGGTATGCGCCACCGCATCAGCGAACGAGCGCGACGGCCGCAGGGTATAGTCCACTATCTGCGTGTCCAGGTCGTATGTGATGGTGTGGCGGGTTACCAGCGCGTTATATTTCCGCTCACGGCTCCCCAGTGCGTTCTCTGTCGCCCTCACCTTCACCCTTACCAGCGTGTCAGTCGGGTGAACCACATTTGTCCTGATGTTGATGCTGTGGATCTCTTCTACCTTCAGCAGGGAAGCGTCGCCGGAGTTATCCGTGCGCTGGAAACTAACCGCGTACTTCCCGAATCCGCCGGCCGGAGTGATCTTGTCGGTTCGGTAAAACACTTCGCTGGTCGACTGGTGAGGCGTCGTCTGCCGATACGTGAAGGTCTGTTGCGTGCCCGGCACCTGGTTGTAGTCGTCGTCGATTTTCCAGATGACAACCTTCCAGTTGGTCTCTTTCTTCCCGCCTAGGCTGGACTGAGTATGCAGCCACAGCTGCGTTGATTCGACCGGGGAAAAGAACGGTCCAACCACCAGCGCCTCGTTATCGTTGAGGATGAATTTCGTGGTGTTGATCGTGGCATTCGCCGGGATGTCCTGCGGACCCTCCAGTTGGTTCATTGTGAACGTGTACCAGCGCACCGGATTCACTACCGCGCCGTCGTTTGTTTCAACGGCGGAGATCAGCGTGCCGGAGAATGTAGCATCGGTAGTAACGGTGCCGGAGGCGGTGCTGTACGTCACGTTGATGGTGAAGGTAACCGCGTGCGGCAGCACCAGGCCCATGAAGTAATCGAACTCAGCTTGTTTCACGATTTTCATCGCTATCTGTCCGCCGGAATACGTTCCGCTGACCACCGTATTTGCTGTTGCTGTTTCTATAGGGAAGTCGCTTGCCTCGTTCTGCCCGGGGACCTCCTGACCGTCAACGTCATCGAACCCGTAGCCCTCGACGATTTGTGGGATAACTTCTCCGGGATCGAAGAACTTGTATTCTGCGCCGGCCGTGCTCCCCAGGCTCGATTCTGAGTAGCGAATAGACTCACGGTCATATTTTCCAATCCCGACGCACATCCACTCTGTGACGTACTTCAGGCCGCCGTCAGTAGACGTCTGATGCACGTATTCGAATACCGACTCCTGAATCAGATCAGGAAACGAACGAATCTGGCCATAGATATCCGGCTTGGCCTTGTAAACGCGCGCGGTGTTTGTCTGACCGGTCAGGCTATTGTTCGGTGAGTCGACCGTATTGCCGCCGCTGTTGGCGATAGCGGGCTTCGGCGCGAGGAACGAAAACACCTGGCCCACCACTTTAAAGATCGGGCTGAGGATGTCGCCGACAATACCCTTCGGCTGGTCAAATATCTGGATGTGGTCCAGTTCAGTCAGTTCAAACGCTAGCTCATCATCATCGCCCAGCTTAACGCCATTGCGGACAATTAGCAGATCCCGGTGAAAGGTAGCGTCATTAGCGGCCAGCCAGTCATAAAAAAGGGTGCCGTTTGGCACCCTGCAACGCAGCTTAGGCGTTCCTGGAAAATTCGATATCTCAACCAGCGCCATAAGAAAAATACTCCACTTTGGTGAATGCCCGCTGAATGACCAGCAACGAGTCCATGCGCACGCTTCCGTTCTCTCCACGCGAGTGCAGCGCCTGACGGTTCAGTACCAGGCCAACGTGTGCCGGTTGCGTGCCGCGGTACCCGACAAATATCCCCCCGTCGACCGGTTTATCGACCTGGCGCCAGAAGACGACGTCGCTCTGATAACAGGTGAAGAAGTCCTCCCCGGCTTCGTAGTCCGGCGTCTGGTGCAGCTCAATGCCGAGAACGTGCCGGTAATACAGCACCACCAGCCCCCAGCAATCCACCTTTTCGAACGAACACGCCCGGTTTGCCCACGGCACGCCGATCATCCTGCTGATAAAATCAGAGGTACTGAAGTCCCGTGTACTCGACTGGATCATAAAGGCGACCAATATTGTTATTCAGAGGGTTGGTGACGGAGAGCGTGACCGATGCGGCATCAGCATCGATATCCACCGTCTTGACGTAAAGCTGCCACGACTTAATCGGCACCGACACGTCGCCGCTGTCGAAGATCTGCCGCGTGGCCGTGATGGCAGTCAGCCTGGCCGCACCCTTCCACTGTTTCATCAGCGCTTTGATATCCGACGACAGCCGCCCAAGCTTCACCGTCGCGTCAATTACCGGCGTACCGCTCTGCTGGCTCTCTTCGATTTCAAAGCGCGCTGGCGAGTATGTCTGGCCGCCAAGCGTCTTCGGGAAGAACTGCTTATCGACCAAGCGGACGTAGCCAAAGGATGGATGGTAGAACGTAATGGTGTCGTACAGTCCGCGCGTCGGGCGCTGCTGCTTATATTGACGGAACGATGGCATCAGGGAACCCTCGGAAGACTTTCCGGATCGCGCCCATCCGGATAACCCGTAACCACGATATCCAGCCATGAATCCCAAGGCGGCGGCAGCTCAACAATGATGTCGTCGAACTCGTCGTCAGCGTTGTACAGATGGTTAGAGATAACGGTTCCCGTCCAGGTCACCACTCCGCCGTCGATACTGGTTTGCACCGGCATCTGCGTGAAGTGAAGCTCCTGCTGCTGGAGACCGCTGCCGCCCAGGTTGACATTCATCCGGAACCAGTTCAGGCCCCGGTTGAGATAGTTCGGGCTGCGTAGCCACTGCTGGAATGCGCGCTCCTGCGCCAGGGTGAAGATCCACGTCAGTGACCAGGTCACTTTCAGGTCGTCGGTCTGGTTCTCGAAGATGGCCGGGCCGACCGCTGGCTGATCGGTCTGGAACCCGGTATCGAGCGTCATGTTTTTGCTGGCCTTCTGCGCCAGCGGCAGCCAGTCGGGATAGTCGATAATTGGCATCAGCCCTGCCCCCTTGGCTTGCGTTTAACGTTCATGTTGCTGGTTATGGCGTTGCTTGCCGGGCCACCGTTATTCATATCAGCTATAAAAGCTTCAAGCGTCCATGAACCATCGCCGTTTTGCGTAGCCTGAGCATCAACAGACGAGGATGAGTAGTTGTAGATGTTGAGAACTGGAGCTCCACCGCCGCCTCCGGAGGTGATGTCCTTATTGCTTAGCATGGTTCCGTTATCACCAGACACCATGTATTGGCTGCCATTATTGGCAAGGAAGATTTCAGGCTTATCGCCCTCACCGACCTGATACATGCCCCCAGCTTGAATTGGCCCGCCGTTCTTTCGCTTACCAGACAGCGCCAGGATGCCAGCCATAGCCCCGATACCGATCGCCACTGCACCACCGAATGAGGCGATGGATGACATGATGGCCGCCGGAGTCCATGCTGCAGTTGTGGCCGCTGCCGCCGCGGTAGATGTCGCCGTGGTAGTAGCAATGCCGGCCGCCTGTGCCGTGGTAGATGCTGCAACCGCTGCAGTGGTGGCCGTCTGCCCCATAATCGCTGACTTAACCCACTCAATGCCCATCTGGACGAATGAGTTAACCACGCTGTTAAGCACTGTCATGCCGATGCTGCGCATTGCGTCGCTGGCAGACATGCTTCCGGTGACAATCCCTGTCAGCGCATTACTGGCTACAGAACCGAGAGAGTCGAAAGCCGCAGCTGCAGCCTGTGTGGCCGCGTTCTGCTGCGCCCACTCTTCCCACATCGCAGCATTACGCTGATCCCGATATTGCTGCTCGATAGCAGCGCGCGCCGCCTCAGCCTCGCCTATCTTCTGCGGGTAGAGTTGGGCGTATTGTTGAATATCAGCGATGTCTTTCTGGTACTGGCTATCCAGCCCTGCAGTTTTGCTGGTTTTTCCCTGGATGGCGCTGAACTTATTGGCTGCGTCAGTACGCTCCCGCCCTGCTTTAGCCTGCTCACGCAGAGCATTAGCATTGTCCCAGGCTTTGCCTGCCAGTTGTCCGGCAAGCATGAGTTGCTCCTGCGTGGCGGTATTACCGAGAGACTGCTGAGCATTAAGCACGGCCTGCGCACGAGATAATTCCCCTACGCTTCCTGCTGATAGCTCTGCTTTTTGCCTCAGCTCGTCCAGCTTTTGGTTAACCGACTCCTGAGCCTTAGCGTATTTTTCGGCATCCTTTTCCGCCTGGGTCTTTTTCTGTTTTCCAGTAGATGCTACCGCCTTTATCTCGATGGGCTTTGTGTTAGCCGCGGTCTGTGATGCTTTGGAAACAGCAGCAAGATCGCCAACCAGCATGGCGGCTTTATTGCTCAGCCCGGCCAGGGCTTTGTTTTGCGCCTCCCAACCATCAAGCCCAAGCCAAGACCAGGTGCGAGCCCGACGTGTGAACATTTCGGCTGTGCTGTTCAGATCCGATATCTGAGCATCTGCCGACACCGCTTTACCAACCAGGCGGTCGAGTGCTGCAGTCATTGAGTCGATAACCGCAACCAGCCCTGTGCTTGCGCCTGTCGCCTGGTTAACAGAGTCAATCATCGACAGGAATGAGTTGGTCAGCGCGGTATTGGCCTGTGAAAGCGTGCGCGGGAGCTTCTCAAACTCAGCATTTACTGCTCCGGTTTGTTTCTGAATGGCATTCAGCGCGTCTTCTGCCGACAGTTTGCCATCAAGCATCATTTGACGGAGTTCACCGACGCCGACGCCCATGCCAGTTGCAATCTGACGAACAAGCTCCGGCATTTGTTCAAGAATGGAGTTGAATTCCTCCGCCCGGACAGTGCCGGATGAAATTGACTGACCGAACTGGCGCAGCGCATTCGCCATTTCCTCTGATGAGGATCCGCCGATGCGCCCAATTTTCTGAAGAGTCTCGGTGAGCTGAATGATCTGGCCGTTCGTCGCGCCGGTATCACGAAGTGCCGTGCTAAGCGTCTCCCAGAGCTTTTCTGTATCTTGCAGCGATCCGCCCGTTGCCGAACTGATACGCATCAGATTCTGCATTGTCTGCGACGCTGCCGCCGCACTGCCTGTCAGTCGCTCAATGCGCGCGTTGAGCTGACTCATATTGTCAGCAGCAACGAGAAACGCCTTACCCCAGTCAACAACGAGTGATGCCGCAATAGCGCCGGCCACGCGGTTAATATTGGTCTGCAGCTCGTCCATCTTTTTGGCTGCTGTTGTGGCAGAGTTGCCGATTGAGTCGAGTGACTTATTGGCCTTTCCCTGCGCCTTCAGCAAGCCAGAAACATCGGCCTCGATGTCGTAATAAATCTCGCCTGCTTTTTCAGACATCACTTTTCTCCGGGCATAAAAAAACCCATCTTGAGGTGGGTTAGTTATTTATTATCTCAGGCGGCTTTCTTTGCTGATTTTTCGCGCTCAATCATTTCCTGCCAGCGGCGATCGTCGTCATCCATAACGGCGTCATACTCTTCCCTGGTGAAGCCTTTCTGGTCTGGGTATTTGGCGTTAAGCATCATGGCGAATTCGGTCATGGTAAGGTTTTCAGCCTCTTCCCTGCTGATCCCGAAATGGTTGCGCGCCGCCATGATGTATTCAGTCGCATGAAACTCCGGTGTCGTTTCCTTGCTTTCGTGCTTCTGCAATTTACGAACCTTGGCCCTGCCGATAACGCCGTGCATAATGAGTGACTGAGCTATCAGAATAAGGTTCTCCGGCGGCAGCGCGCCACGGCGCCATACAAACGTTCGCCGTCCAGTGCGTGATGGCTCATGCCAACCTGTCAGCTCTGAAACGTCCTCGTCACAGCATGACTGAATGACGTTAATAGCCGAGAGCAATGCCTCACGCACGAATGCGGCAGAACCTGCTGCATCAAGCGCCCAGCGTGGCAGTGAAACGTCACCGAAATAGTGGGCGTAAAATCTGCGCTGATGCTCTGGTATCTCACTGTGAATTTCGCGCGCCGCTTCAAGCATCTTTGCCACATCGTCATTGAACAGCGCATAGAAAGTGCGGACGATATGTTCTGGTCCGCCGATCCGAGTCATGTTACGGAACGATGGCCGGAAGAAGTATTCACGGCCGCCAGCACCAATCAGGCACTCGCCAATTTCTTTCAAAGGGGTCATATCGTTCTCCATAACCATTATCAAGGGCAGCACGCCGCCCTTTGTAGTGATTACGGTGCGGCAGTAACGGTAACGGCGCAGGTGTCGGTGAAATCACCGTCAGCAGTGGTAGCTGTAATAGTCGCGGTGCCCTCGGCAACTGCTGTCACGAGGCCGGTTGAACTGACGGTGGCGATGGATGGCGCCGAAGTCGTCCAGGTGATCGCCTTATTAGTCGCATCGGTTGGCTGAACCGCGCCGCTCAGTTGCTGGGTTGCTCCAACGACCAGGGAAGCAGTTGCAGGGGTAACTTCAACGCCAGTGGCCGCGATGGAATCAGCGACTTCAAACACGACAGTGTCGGCGTCGTAGACCTTCCACTCGCCGGAGAAGGTGGAGATATCGTTGGTACCGAAATCACCAGACCATGAGGTGGTGTTCATGTAGCCCTGGATGTATGTGCCAGCATCTTCACCAGCAAAATCAAATCTAACCCACAGAGTCGGCTGTCGACCGGCTTGCAATTCATCGAAGATGTATTTGCCCATTCTCCAGGCGCCAATTTCTGTGCTTTTGTCCCTCTTGCGAGCCTCGCCTTCACCAGAAATTGTAATGTCCATGTTATTGACCAGGTTCTCAACCAACGCCTTGGAATCATCAGCCTCGGAATTAATTGTGTTCATCGAATAATCAAAACCCTTGGTCGTCATAGCGCCGAGACGCTTCCATTCAGAAAGCGCTGGCACTGCGTCGGGGCAGCCATAGGCCATGCGTAGCACAGCTACTTTCCCGATCAGCTTGCCAAAATCATTAGCACAGCCTTGCATGTGTACCTCTCAAATAAAAAAGGCCGCCGGATGGCAGCCTGATGGGTTGGTGATGGGGTTATTCGCCGTAGACGCACATGAACTGGAGTCGGAAGACCAGGCGGCCCTCTTCGGTCAGAATAGGTGCTGGCATATTGCCGAGGTTTTGAATAAGGCCAAGGCATTCGTCGGTGATGTCGTTCTGTTCGACATAATTGATGATTTCCTGAGCCTTTTCAGCGGCTGCTCGGCGTTTATCCTTGGCGGAGATGATATCCACCAGCACGTAGTGGTCAGACCCGAGGTCATTTCTGATGTCAGTACCGCCGTTAGGACGGAACACGATGAATGCGTCGGTTAACTTCGTTGTGTCGTCCCAAGCCAGCAACTGAACTATGAAGCCAGTGGTAAGCCCGGCATCAACGAAGTAGTTACGCACGCGCTCATACATGGCAGGTGTCATACTGAAAGCTCCTTGCGCATTACGGCATCAATCTGGCTGCGGGTGTCTTCAAATCCTTTAGTGAGGAACTCTTTCTGAGCGGTGGCGCGGCGGAAGGTTTGCGGCACATTAGGATCGTGAACGAATACAGCGTAGTTCGCCGTGTAACCCACTCGCCCTGTCAGTCGAACGCCGTTGTTTATCAACTCCCGATACTGGCTATTAAGCAGCGTTGAGGTGTCGATCGGGGTGTACAACGCAGCCTGTGAGCTGCCGATTATCATTGCTGACTGTAGCGCCCTGACGACCTTTCGCCCTTTGACGTCATTAATGATGCGGTTGAGCCCGACTTTCGACTGCTTAACGCCGCGCACTTTGATGCCCATGGCTACACTCCCGTCAGGATGGCGTAATCATCCGCCACTCGCTCAAACGTGTCGGCATAGCGGATAACTTGCCGCACCTCGTCGGCACCGGCCACAATCGGGTCTGCTTCGGTCGAAACGCCAATCATCAGGTAATCACCCGTGGCCGCCAGCGAGAACTCCGTCCAGACGGTATTCTTCACGACGATTTCGGCGCCAAGGCTGGCTAACTTCTTACTGAGCCCGCCCTCGTAATCACAGAGTATTTGCTCAGGTTCGGCATAGCCCAGCGGGTCGCCGTATTCGTCATTGCCTTCCAGCTTGCGCCAGATGGTCGCTGTCGCGGTGTAGCTCCAATTCGCAACATTGCTCACTGCGAACCTCCATCTGAATCGACGTAACGCCGGGTAACTTCTGCCCGCCAATAAAAAGCGAATGCTTGGCTGGGTCCAAAACCAAAGTCTCGACCTCTGCTTGCTGACCGTTCTTTTGCATCACTCCCTCCATCTCAATACCTTCGCGCCGGTCGCCCGGATGCGCGGGCAGTTGATGAACCACTCACCGTCCGATTTCACGTAGCCGGTAGTCTCCCGCCCAGTGTCGGTCATCACCCAGACGCGGGTGAACGAACGCGGCAGCCCGTGCTTAACTGATTTGTACGTCATCACTTGCCACCGCACATACAGCCGCCCTTACCGATCCAGATACCAGCGAATGCCGGGGCGGCGGTAGGGTCGGCAGGAATAAGGGAGGTTGCACAACCGTATCTATCCAGCCCGCGCAGCAGGTTCACTGATGCTTTCCAGCGATCGGTGAAAGACTGGTACCGAAAAGAGCGCGACGCCCCGCTTGGAGCCGTCTGGCTGGAGATGTATTTGTCCCCCTGCCCGAGCCCCATAAGCGCCAGCAGATAGAGCTGAATCAGCAGCGCGGTCGACGCCGGATAATGCGCATCGAGACACTCCTGAATGCTGTTAGCCTGGTCGACGAGAGCCTGAAGAACAAAATCGGGAATGGTAATTCCCTGGCTCTCCAGATACTCCTTCGCCTGTTCGAGAGTTACCATTATCGACTCCGTGAAATACCCCGCCGGAGCGGGGCATAAAAAAACCGCCTTAGCGGCGGCTGTTATTCAGCAGGGAAAAGCTTTTCGAGTTCGCCATCTGGCAACAGCTCACTGAGCTTTTCAGCGCCCAAGGTGCCCTTGAACTCAATGCCCAGCTCAGTAAGGCGGTCCTGAATAATCTCTTTGCGAGATTTCTCACCAGTACCGGCATCAGGTGTTGCGGGTTTCAGCTCGCCACCAGCCTCGCCTTTCATCAGCCGAACGTTAGACTTCAGCGCCGGGTGAAGCTCTTTCAACTCCACCACGTCGCCAACCTTAACGCCGAACCATGGGCGCACAACTTCGTATTTTGCCATGCTGTTTCCTTACGCCAGGTTAGCGCCGTAGACAACGCCGGACAGGCCCTGATCGTCTGCGGTAATTTGCAGACCTTCAGCAGACATAATCTGGAAGTTGTAGTTAACGTTAGGCAGTGGACGCGGCAGCGGAACAACGCCTACAGCCATACCCACCAGTAGAGAGATCACGTCACGGCGACGAACGTACGCGATAAACTCGTTACCGGTCAGCGCGAAGCTCATGCGGATTTCTTTCACCGGCGCGAACGGCAGAACCGCCTGCAATACAGTGCCGCTTACAACGCCATTCACCACGTACGGCTGAGCCAGGTTTGCCCAGATTTCCGGGGAAACCCACATCACATCGTATGCGGCGACTTTGTTGGTGCGCGCGGTTGTACCGAATGCCCCTTTACCGAAGAATGCGAAGATCGCAGTCATGTCAGCGGTTGTCAGGTCGATGTTCGCGCCACCAGCACCAGATCCGAGGTTAATCTTCTTGGTGTTGCGGTGGTTCTTGATGCCCTGCGCAGGATAGGACTGAACCTGAATTTTTGAATCACCGTTCAGGTAGTAGTTGACGCGCTTCTGGTTGAACTTGCGCATCTTCGCCATCTGCGAATCCAGCACCAGATCAATGCCTACAGAGTTAAGGCCAGCAGCATGACGCCAGTTAACACCGTAGCCAGCAGTGAACACCGGAATCGGGTCGCCGTCGCTCGCGTAGTCAGTGTGGTCGAAGGAGAACGGCGCCTGGCCATCGATGCTTACTGACACGTCATCAGCGATATCGCCTACCACGTTATACAGCTTGGCGGTTTTACCTACCGGCAGCACCGTCTGAACTCCGATCAGGTCGTTCACGATTTCCATGCCAACTTCCTGATCCCGCAGTTGCAGCACCTGGTTGTCAATCTCAGCCCAGAAGTCACGGGAGAAACCGCCAACGGCGTTACAGGCCAGCATGTCAGCCGTCATAATTGCGCGGTTAGCCGCAATGATGGAATCGTTCTGTAGGTTCCACATGTTGCGGTTTGCCCACAGCTCACTCCAGTGCCCGCCAAGGCGGGAGTTAGTCGCCAGCGTCTCTTTTGAGAAGTACATATGTTTTTGTCCTTTTGTTACGCGCCAGCAGCGGCGGCAGTGCCAACGCGCATGCGCACGCGGATGAAGTCGGTGGTGCTGGCCGCGATGGTGTATTCATCCTGGCTGTATCCGATCACTGAATCAGTGTCATCGGTTGCCAGGGTAAACTGACCGGCAGTGCCCAGCTTGATCGGGCTGTCTTTTTTATACGCACCAGGCAGGCAGCGCAGCGCCAGCTCACGACCTTCTTCGACGTAGTTACCTACTGCCGAATCCCCGGCAGGGATTTCTTCGGTGATTGTCAGGCCCTGGTGGTAACCGACATCGATGATGTACAGGCGTCCCGTTAGCGCAGTAGCCTGAGCGAATTCATCGGATGAGTTGATGGTTGCGGCGGTACCCGGAAGTAGCGCTGCGGCCGTAGTGCGGGTTTCGGTCTTGTACAGAGACTGACCGTCGATATTAACGCGACGATAACGTGGCATTATTCCGGCTCCTTACTTGAAGTGTTCGTCTGCGGCAGGTGCGCCGGTTTCTTTGTGCTGTTGAGCATTGTTGGTGCCCAGCGGAGCAGCTTCGCCCAGCGACTTGAACATTGCGTCCAGGGCATCGCCAGAAAGCGCGTTGGCCACGATGTCACCATGGACCTTAGCAACCGCATCACGCTTGGCTTTCTCTTCAGCACGTGAATTGGCGGTCAGGGTGTCAGCGAGTTGCTTCTGGTTGGCCTGTAGCGCATCAACCTTTTCCGCAAGAGGCTTAATAGCCGCTTCAGTATTGGTCGCAACAGCCTGGCCGATCATGCTGCCGATTTGCTCCAGTTCTTCTTTGGTTAAAGGCATGTCGCCCTCCGTTTTGTGGTTTGGTGCAGGCTGTTCCTGCGGTGTGAATAGAGCTTTGAATTTGTTAGCGACGACTGCGACCCACGACTCCTGGCGCGCTACTGCGGTTCCGGTATCGTCGAAGGTGATTATGCCGCCCTCAGACTTGTAGCCAAACACCTCAGCGCTGCCGCCGTTGCGGATGATTACAGCTTGCGAGTCAGTGAAATCAGCAACCCATGCGTATTCATCCGCGCCCGCCGCAAACTTCGCTTTGGCTGCGCGATCGAGACGCTGCTCGCGCTCCCGGTAGGATTCACCCACCAGCGCGCCCGAGTTAGCCTTGAGCGGTTGAGCCAGATCGGCATTTACCATCAGGCCAACGCCCTGCTCTGGTGTCGCCGCGCCAACCTCATGCAGCAGAATGGCGTCATGGTCCATGCTGTGAATCTTCGCCACCCACTCGGCGCCCGTAGCTCTCTGTTGTTCGTTAGGCTCAAGCTGGTCGAGGAAAGCGGCGACACTGGTATGAATGGGCGGAACGTCATCGCCACGCTCAATAGCTGCGACGCGCTCAAGTAGTTCTCGCCCGCCTTCCGACTCTTCAGCTCGAGCCACATCCACCCATTTTTCTACGTAGATACGATTGCCGGACTTCTTAACGTTACGGTTCCACGCGCCTACGTAGCCGACGTTAAGACCTTCAGGAGAGAAGGCCGACACGAACTGACCGTTAACCTGTGGATGACCCAGCGGCGCGAGCGTGCCTTCCAGCCCCTGATAGTGGGCGTTGATTTCATCTTCTGTGTACAGCCCGCCATTCATGACGACGTTCGCCGGCAGCGTATAGCTCGGCAGCACCAGATGCTCACGACCGTTATGTGTTTCGCGCCGGATAGACTGGCTGTTCACCTTCGTGGTGATGTTGACCTGAATATGCTCACCATTTTGCGGTGCCGGGATTGGACGCTTTGCTTCGTGGTTTACCTGGAATTTCATAGGTTATTTCTCCGCCCAGGCGTAACCGCGCGCCTGCATCGATTTATATTCCTGTTTGAGTTTGGTAATGGTGTCCGGGAACTGAGGTTTGCCGTCGTCATCGACCAGAACTGACTGCTGGCTGCATTTGCAGTTGATGGAGTTGCCATCTTTGCTGTACCAGGAACGCACCTCTTCGTTGGTGTAGAGGTGGGCATGGCGCACTGCGTGGGTATGTCGGGTTGTCGGTGACAGAGCCGAGATGTGAACCAGAAGCGTTTTAAGGCCGTAAAGGTCATTCGCCTCCTGGTCTTCATCCCACTTAGCCCGGCGCAGCGCGGTAGTCACTTCAGTCCGTGCTATCCGGTTCGCCCTGCGCTTCTCGATGCCGGTCTGGTCTGTCAGGTTGCGCGCAATATCCAGCGGATTAAGCCCGCGCCCCACACCATCAGTCAGCACGCGCGCCATATCTCGCTTAACGTCAGCAGTCAGCCCCTTCATTTCCTCAAACACACGGGCATGCACCAGCGCCATGCGTTGCTGGTATGGGTAGCTTGCGAGGATGGACGCCAGCGACTCACGACCAGCGGCGTACACCGGAGACTGCTGGCTGAGGTTGTAGAACGACTGTCCGGTCCCTTTCTCCGAAGCCAGATCGATGTACTCGTAAAACCACAGGTCGTAATCGTTACCCTCCATCAGAACCTGATCCACCAGGTAACTGACATCGTTCAGGATTATGGTGAGTAGCGTTGGGTTTAACTGGTATTCGTATCTGGCGTTTACTGCGAGGGAGGAAGGTATTTTGTCGAGTGCTGATTTGTACGCTTTGCCAATCTTATTCATTCGCCTGGCGAAGTCTTTCATTGCCCGGCGTTCCAGCGCATCGGCTCCGGTCGGATCCTGGTAGTTACGCGGCAGAATCGGTGGCTTCGTCTTCTTCGTCGCCATCCTCTTCTCCTAAAGGCTCTTCGTCATCATTGTCATAGCCCGCAGCCGTGCGAATCTCTTCACGGGTGAACGCGGGTTCATCGCCGCTGCCCTGCATGGTCTGGTTAATCTCGCCCATGACCTTGGCGTTAGTGAGCTTCTCAGTACCGGTCTGTTCGTTAAGGTCATCCCAGATAACAGCCTTCTGGCTGACTGAGTCTACGATTTGCAGGTCGATAAGCTTGTCGCAGAAGTCCTCTATTTCAAAAGACAGGTCCACGCGGCGAGACTGGCAGCGAGCATTCATGTACTTCTGGTCTTCGGTGCTGGATCGCTCAGCCTGCTGGTTACCAACCAAAATACGCGTAGGAATATCAACGCCTGCGGAAGCTGTTTGCAGGTTTACATCGTATGTCGGAGAAGGGTCCGAAACCGGAGAAACCAGCGATGTAACGTTGGCCCCTTGGGTAATGAGTAGCGTGTCATTCCCTCGGTTTAACTCTCTTGCCGCGTCGTTATAACGCTCCTGCAACTCATCAACCGATACGCCATACATCGAAGCCAGGTCACTAAAATTAACCTCTTTGTCGAAGTTGATGTTCTGCTGGCGCGCTGCGTTCTTCAGGAATGACTCACCTGAACCACCCTCTACCTTCTCCAGGCTAACAAATGCGTTATAAGCTGGCTCAAGGAACCCAATGGCATCGTCTGAGTAATCACCAAGGATGAAGACTCGGTCGGGGTGGATGTTGACGCGGCGACTTGAACCATTCGGCAACCGTTCAGCGTACTGCCACATCTTCGGCTGTCCGTAGGTTTTCGAGTTCAGGCCAGTGTCCCAATCACCAACTGTCAGAGAGCCAGCCCATGCGACAGTAACCTTCTGGAGCATCTTGCCTTTCGTTACAGGCTGATCCCAGGCGAGGGAGTCATTGACGTGCAGAAGGATGCCTGCATAACGACCGACAAGACGGCGACGGTCCGCCTCAGAGAATGAGCGCCAAAACCGGTTGGTGAATACCTGTTTGGACTTTTTCTCCCAGGCGGTTTCGTTTTCACTCTCGTCGGCATCGTCACCCTCAATGATTTCCGGGTTAGTCTGCCAGCACTCGCCCACCAGCTTCTCAACGGCACCGTGAGCAATACCACCGCGCCGGTACAGGGCGTAGAGGTTTTCGTATGTGACCTGCTCAGGGAATCCATATTCGCACCACGCAGAATTACGCTTGGCGTCCAGCCCCATCGAAGGGTTAAGCATCCCCATGCGGGCGCGAGCAAGCCTGGCGTCGTTAATCGCGTGATTAACCGCCAACTGTAATTTATCGTTCATGTCGTGTCCGTTGATTATCGAAGGCGTTTCGGAATCATCATGCCGACACCCTGCTGTTTACGTTTGATATGTCCATCAAGGGAATAGCGGATGGCGTCCCACGTATGCTCATCACCATCAGCCAGTTTCGGCAACACCTCACCGGTGATGCGGTCCGTTTTGTACGACCACATACGGGCCTCACGCGCCACGTTCTTGCAACGAGGATGGATAATGATTTCGTCGAAGCCGCGAAGGTGCGCGATCCCGTCCTCAACACTGCCCTGCCACTTCTCAGCGGCTGAGATATTGAAGCCCTGCCGTTTGAGATAGCTGATCGTCTCAGGGCGCGCAGAGTCGGCCTTGATGGGCCAGTCTCGCGCGCCTGGAATCGTGTCGTACAACTCCGGCATGTGATCGAGCTCAGTTTGCTGACCGTACGCCTCGTATTCGATGTACAGCCGGTTGTGCAGGATGAACGAACGCACCAGCGTGTTAGGGTCTTTGGCGAAACCGAAGTCTGCGCCGAAGAACAGGCGCTCAGCTTCTTTCCAGAGGTTTTCCGAGAACTCAGCGATCCGGTATTTCCCGGACAGCACCTGTTTATCGGAGTTTTCGAGATAGGCACCTTCCCACACCCATGCGTAAGTTGCCGGGTCTAGGCGGCGCTGATCGTTCTGTCGCTCACCTTCCAGCACGTCGGGGAACCACGGGTTATCCGTGTAGTTCATCTCAACGGTGATGCAGTCGTCGCCGGCTTCTTTACGGAAACGCTTATCCGTGGCGCTACCGTCGCGCTCCGGGTTCCACGTCACCCAAATCTCTGAACCCTCCTCACGAACGGTCGGGCTTAGCTTCTGCCAGGCTATTTCGCTGACTGATTCAGCCTCATCTACCCAGCAAAGCAGGATGCGCGCTTTCGACTTGATGCTGTCGAGGTTATGCCGGAGACCGCAGAACACATAGTTAACGCTCTTGTCGATGGTGCGGATGTACTTCTCGCCGATATCAAAGTTGGAAGCCAGCCAGGGGACAGACAGGATCGCCTGCTTCACCTCCTGCATACTCGACTCTTCCAACGAGTTCATGAACTCACGGGCGCAGAGCACCACGCCGCTTTCACCGTTCATCATCGACTGATACGCCTTTACAGCAGTCATCAGGGCGAATGTGCGCGTCTTGGCGCTGCCACGCCCACCGTGCGAACACCGGTAACGCTTATTCACGGCGGTGAACAGTGGTGCAAGCTTCGCGGGGATCGGCAGTTGAACGGCTTCACTCATGCTTTCGGCTCAACAGGTAGTAACTGGATGATTGTCGGCTGCGGAGTCATGCTGCCATCAGGGCTTGTATGCTCGACTTTCTGGCGATTTGTGTAGGCATCGCCCATTTCTTTGGCGGCCTGCTCGATAAGCTGCGAGGTCATGCCGTAGTTCTTCATCTTTTCAGCATTGGTCGCCATTCGGTCAAGAACCCGCAACCGGTACGCTTTATTTGCGATCGGGATGTCGGCGATCTCATTCTGGAATCGTTTACGGGTAGCGTTGAACAGGTCAATCCACTTCTGGCTCAACTTGGCCGCCATTGCGTTGCCTGGCGTATATTGCGACACCTGCTGCCGCGAGACATCGATGCCGTATTCAGCCTTTACAAGCTCAATGACTTTTACTGGCGGCTCGTAGCAGGCGAGCGATTGAACGATGAAGGCTTTAACCTCTGTCGATAATGCTGCCATCGGTTACCTCCATGACAATCCTAATAAAGTCTATGCCAGCTTCAACATACACGTCCCGCATGACCTGGCTATATCGATGTGAGCCACTTCTGCTGGCGCATTGGCCGCATCAACAAGCTCCTGTACTTCTTTGCTGGCACCGTATCGACGTACGACACCTGTGAATTCTTCGACGTCGTGGCCACGCAGTGTGAGCACTGGCTTCCCGGTCTCTTTGTTGAACTTCGGCGCTCCGAAATCATCGGTGGCCTGGGCGATGTGGTAAAGCTCATGCTCTACCAGTGCACAGAATTCGAGGTCACTGCATTGTGAGCAGTAATCGGCTGCAAGCGTGATGATGAACTTCGGGATGCGCCCGAACCATTCATACATCTGCTGTTCCATTCTGGCTTTCTGCCAGCCACCGGCGCGGATCATTACCTGCTCAGCCTGCCCGAGGACATGTCGCCCTTTCTTCGCAAACGAATCGGACGCCCACATGAAGCAGAGGTCTGCCTCTAACAGGTGTTCATGGTCAGGGTTATGGATGCTGCCGGTATCACTGAGGATTTGGCGGCTTACCCACTCATGCACTTCATTGGCGGGAATGAGCCGGGTGTATGGCTGCCAGTTGTCGGAGGTGATGAAGTTAACTGGCGGGTATGGCCTGCGATCTTCATCGTTAACCATGGGTTACTCCGTTGTTTGTTCTGCCTTGCTCTTGGACTTGAGATAATCAAAGGTCATATCTAGGAGCAGAATGCGCAGGGCGTCCTCCTCTGAAATTCGAGGGCTAAGCTCACTCACTCGACGCTGCAATTCTTCTAGCACTTCGCGAGAGCGTGCAACCTGCTCTCTCATATCAAGAGTTAAAGTGATAGGCCCTATTATCGTTGTCATGATGCACTTTCCTCGATTTCGCCCTCTGCCGGTACTGGCGTGAACTCCACACGCTTCACATCAGCAGGTGCGAAATACAGCCACTGGCCTGTTTCGGTCGCCAGCGGCACAAAGCCGTTAACCAGCTCAGGCTGACGTCGTGACATCT
>OKJQ01000080.1_pt1 | contig 44355 bp, 31 predicted proteins | sample 1610531 | NCBI WGS metagenome assembly OKJQ01 (sample SAMN04436658, study PRJEB24849) | human gut metagenome | biome: human gut; feature: NICU; material: stool | host: Homo sapiens | place: USA: Saint Louis, MO | collected 2010-06-01 | reverse complement strand
GGGTGGTGGGCACCGGCTGCGCGCTGTCGGCGGTGGTGGCGGCGAGCGCGGCGCTGCCGGGAGACCGGCTGGAAAACGTGGCCGCCGCCTGCGGGCTGATGAAGCAGGCCGGGGAGATCGCCGCCCGTCAGGGAGGTCCTGGCAGCTTTATTCCGGCGTTTCTCAACGCGCTGTATCAGGAGGTGCAGGGATGAAACGCATCAACGCCCTGACCATCGCCGGCACCGATCCCAGCGGTGGGGCCGGTATTCAGGCCGATCTGAAAACCTTCTCCGCGCTGGGGGCCTATGGCTGCTCGGTGATCACCGCCCTGGTGGCGCAGAATACCCGCGGCGTACAGTCGGTCTATCGCATCGAACCGGATTTTGTGGCGGCGCAGCTCGACTCGGTGTTCAGCGATGTGCGTATCGATACCACCAAAATCGGCATGCTGGCGGAGACCGATATAGTGGAAGCTGTGGCCGAGCGGCTGGCGCGCTACCGGGTGGCCAACGTGGTGCTGGATACCGTCATGCTGGCGAAAAGCGGCGATCCGCTGTTGTCGGCCTCGGCGGTGGAGACCCTGCGTCAACGATTGTTGCCGCAGGTGTCATTGATCACCCCGAACCTGCCGGAAGCGGCCGCGCTACTCGATGCCCCCCATGCGCGTAACGAACGGGAAATGCTGGAGCAGGGGCGGGCGCTGCTGGCGCTGGGCTGCGGCGCGGTATTGATGAAGGGCGGCCATCTCGACGATGCCGAAAGCCCGGACTGGCTCTTCACCCGCGAAGGGGAACTGCGGTTCACTGCGCCGCGAGTGCAGACCAAAAACACCCACGGCACCGGCTGCACGCTCTCCGCCGCGCTGGCGGCGCTGCGCCCGCGTCGCAGCAGTTGGGCGGAGACAGTGCAGGATGCCAAATTGTGGCTTTCCGCGGCGCTGGCTCAGGCGGATACGCTGGAAGTCGGAGAGGGATTTGGTCCGGTGCATCATTTCCACGCGTGGTGGTAATGCGTATACTGGCAGCAGAAACGGCGGCCAGGAAAAAGATAAATGGAACAAGCGCATACCCAGCTTATCGCGCAACTGATTGAGCGCATTTCTGCGGCAGATAACACGCCGCTGTATATGAAATTTGCGCAAACAGTGAAGAATGCTGTGCGCAGCGGGATTCTGGAGCATGGCAACATTCTGCCTGGCGAGCGCGATCTCAGCCAGTTGACCGGCGTTTCACGGATTACGGTCCGCAAAGCAATGCAGGCCCTCGAAGAAGAGGGGGTGGTGACGCGCGCCCGCGGATATGGAACGCAGATCAACAATATCTTCGAGTACTCGCTCAAAGAAGCACATGGTTTTTCGCAGCAGGTGGTTTTGAGTGGGAAAAAACCGGATACGCTATGGGTCAATAAGCGTATGGTGCCTTGTCCGGAAGAGGTTGCGCAGCAACTGGCCATTGCGGTTGGCAGTGAGGTTTTTCTGCTTAAGCGCATTCGCTACGTCGATGAAGATGCGGTTTCTATTGAAGAATCATGGGTTCCTGCCCATCTCATTCATGATGTGGATACTATCGGTGTTTCGCTGTATGACTATTTCCGTAGCCAGCATATTTTCCCCCAGCGCACGCGCTCACGGGTGAGCGCCCGAATGCCAGACGCGGAGTTTCAGGCACACATTCAAATGGACGCCAAAGTGCCGGTACTGGTGATCAAGCAGGTAGCGCTTGATCAGCAGCAACGGCCCATTGAGTACAGCATCAGCTATTGTCGAAGCGATCTATATGTCTTTGTGTGCGAGGAGTAACGCCTCACGCGATGGGGCGCAATCACCGCCACGGTGTCCCACAACCCAGGACGCGACCGCGTTGCCCAGCATTACCGCATCCTCCAGCGGCCAGCCAGACGCCAGCCCTGCCAGCATACCGCCGGCGTGGCTGTCGCCCGCACCAATGGTATCCACCACCGTGGTGGTAAAAGCAGGTATGCAGCCGCAAGTCCCGGCGTCGAAATACCATGCGCCGTCTTTATCATGGCGGACCACCACCGGCGTGGCGAAACGTTCAACCCATTCGGCGCCAAAATCTTTCACATCGCGGCGTAATGCAAACCGCGTGGCGGCAATGTCCGCTTCCTGGCGATTGAGTGACACCAGAGGATGGCAGGCCAGTATGCGGGCCATTAAGTGGTCGGGAATATCGTCGATGCGTGGCCCAAAATCGATAAACGGCGTCACGTTTTCCAGACTTTCCAGCCACCGCACCAGCAACTCGCCGCACGGGGCGGCTAACTGATAGCCTGAAAGATAAACCAGGCTGTGGGGCGGGATGTTCAGCTGAGCCAGCCAGTCGGCATTCCACTGATTCTCGACACCGCTAAAGGACATAAAGGTACGTTCACCATCCGGCTCCACCAGCGCCAGACACCAGCCGTTATCTCCTTCGGCGTTGTCGATCAGGCTGTGTAATCCTTCTTTCGCCATCCGGTTGCGAATGATGTCGGCCCAAACGCCCTGACCCAGGGGGAGCGCATTGCTGGCGTCGATACCTAAGCGCTTAAGCGCGACGGCAATATTGAGTGCGCATCCGCCTACGTTCACACCTTGTTGCTTCAGTTCAATGTCGCATCCGCGCCAGGGGAGGGCATACGCCTCGGCAATGACATCAATCACCGCCGCGCCCACCACCGTGACTGGCCGCTGTGTGCATAACTGCGGAAGCAGTGCTTGCAGACGCGTGGTGTTCATCGCGCCTCCCGCTGCTCGCGCAGCCGCATGAGATCGCGGGCATAGCGGGTAAAGTCCAGCTGATTCACCTCGTCCAGTTCATGCTTCAGCAGAGGGTCAATCGCATTTACGCCGTGCAACGCGCCACAAATGGCGGTCGCCATCGCGCCGATGGTGTCGGTGTCGCCACCGAGGTTCGCACAAAGAATGGCGCAGCGGTTAGGGTCGGTTTGCGCCAGTTCAACCATTGCGATGGCGCAGGGCACGGATTCAATGGTACTGGTTCCGGCGCCGACGATCTGATACAACTGCTCGCTGGCGGACTCAGTGCCGTCGGCGTGACGGACGATCTTCAGGGCCAGCTCAAGGCGTGCCGAGAGGGAAGCACTAAATGTGGTGATCCTTTTTTGCTGGGCATGCCGCGCAATGGCTGGCAACGCGTCGACTATATCCGCCCATTTTCCACCGTCGATGGCGCGCGATACGGCCCATGCGACAACGACTGCACCGGCGATGGCCAGATCCGATTTATGCGTCGGGCTGGAGGCTAATGCCACATGATCAATAAAGGCCTCAGGGTTACGGGCGGGCAGCAGGCACCCCAGCGGTGAAACACGCATCGCCGCTCCGTTGGTTACGCCGTTATTTTCCAGTGCGGCGACAGGCATACCGTCGCGAATCGCTTTTAACGCGATTTTTGAGGTCGGGCCGAGTATGTTTTTGTTGAAGGCATCAAACCGTTCGGCCCAGGCCAGAATATGGCGGCCAATCACGTCGGGGACAATTTCTCCGTCACACTCCAGCAGGGCATCAGCCAGACACAGCGCCATGGACGTGTCATCGGTGAACTCCGCCTGGTTAAAATAGCAAGCGGCGTTATTTTCCGCAGGCCCAGGTAAAAAGCGGTCTATCCAGCCGAAGTGGGCTTTCACCCGGCTTCTTGGCCACAGTTCCGACGGCATGCCCATCGCATCCCCTAACGCCTGCCCATAAAGAGCACCGAGAATACGTTCTGCTTTCATTTTATTTCCCCTTGTTTCAACGCGACATCGCGATCGTCCACGCTAATGGCGGTAATTTCTTTATCTGATTCGCGAAAGAAAATCATAAACAGCACGGCAATGACGGCAATCATAAGCGCGCCAAACCCCCACATGCCGGCCCAGTTAAAGGTGAGACCATTGACCGGCGTCTGATACGCAAACATTTTTTCCATCATCACACCGCCCAGACGATAGCCCAGGAGGCTGCCGAATCCCTGACAACAAAGGGTAATGAGCCCTTGTGCCGCAGTGCGCATGTGTACCGGCGCTTTTTTATCGACATAAATGTAGGCCGTGACGTAGTAGAAGTCGTAACTGACGCCGTGCAGCAAAATGCCGAGAAACAGGAGGGCGTAAGTGAAATATTCTTCCGCACCGCCGTAAACGAAAAATCCGTAACGGATCGCGGCAGTAATAAGACCAAGTAACAATACCTTTTTAATGCCAAAGCGTTTTGTGAAGAACGGCAGGGCCAGCATAAAGAAAATTTCAGAGAACTGACCCAGCGTCATCCAGCCGGTGGCGTTTTTCATCCCGACTTCGGTCAGGTAGCCGTTGGCGAAGATGTAATAAAACGCCAGCGGCATGGCAAACAGGAACGAGCAAACGAAAAAGACGAGGAAGTTTTTGTCCCGTAGCAGGATCAGTGCATCCAGACCCAGCATGACTTTGACATCCATTTTCCCGGTACTTTTCGGCGGCGTATCCGGCAAAAAGCACGCAAAGACGCCCAACAGCACGGAGCTACCGGCCGTGATAAGCAGGGGAATATTGGTGGGTGAGATGTCCTGGTAACCGATCATTTGCGGTAAGAAACCGCAGGCTAAACCGGACGCAATCCAGCCAATGGTCCCCATCACCCGGATACGTGGGAAATCACGTTCGACGTCCGGTACGTTGGCAAAAGCAATACTGTTGGTTAGCGCAATCGTCGGCATATAGGTCAACGAATATGCCAGCAGCAGAGGGAAGAATCCGCTGAAGGTCGTTTGCTGTGCGGCAAAATACATCAAAATAGCGCCGACAAACATCAACACGGCGAGGACTTTTTGCGCGGAAAAAAAGCGGTCAGTGATAGAGCCGACCAGAATTGGCGACAGGATAGCGGCAATGGCAGTACAGGCGTAGGACCAGCCGATTTCCCCGGCGCTAAAGCCGCTTTTGTTCAGCCATAGCCAAAGCGGCACAAACCAGGCGCCCCAGATAAACCACTCTACGAACATCATGAACGACAGCTTAACGGTAGTTTTCATCTTTAAATCCTTCATGACAGGTAAGGTACGTAGTGATAGTACCATTCGATAATACCTTTTAAATACCTTTGGGGCTAAAACTTGACCGCTATAACACTATTTTTTCCTGAATCGTTCCAGCCAAAATCGCTGAAAAGTGCGCTAAAAATGGAAAAAATGCACAGTCGGTACCAGGCTTATTGCTGACCGCAAAAGCGGGTCAGGACAATCCACATTCCGATGCTAAAGCGGAATTTACGGGAGCATAGCTATGACTGATATTGCGCAGTTGCTTGGCAAAGATGCCGACAGCCTTTTACAGCACCGTTGTATAACCATTCCTGCCGACCAGCTGTATCTGCCGGGCGCAGATTATGTTGATCGGGTAATGGTGGATAACAACCGACCACCGGCGGTGCTGCGGAATATGCAGACCCTGTACAATACTGGACGCCTGGGGGGAACCGGCTACCTTTCCATTCTGCCGGTCGACCAGGGCGTAGAGCACTCGGCGGGCGCCTCCTTTGCCGCCAACCCGCTGTACTTTGATCCGAAAAATATCGTCGAGCTGGCGATCGAAGCCGGCTGTAACTGCGTGGCGTCGACCTACGGCGTGCTGGCCTCGGTGTCGCGCCGCTACGCGCATCGCATCCCTTTCCTGGTGAAGCTCAACCATAACGAAACGCTGAGCTACCCCACTGAATACGACCAGACCCTCTACGCCAGCGTTGAGCAGGCGTTCAATATGGGGGCGGTGGCCGTGGGTGCGACGATCTATTTCGGCTCGGAACAATCGCGTCGTCAGATAGAAGAGATTTCCGCCGCCTTTGAGCGGGCGCATGAGCTGGGCCTGGTCACCGTGCTGTGGGCCTATCTGCGCAATTCGGCGTTCAAGAAAGACGGCGTCGACTACCATGTGTCCGCGGATCTGACCGGTCAGGCCAACCACCTGGCGGCCACCATTGGCGCCGATATCGTTAAGCAAAAAATGGCGGAGAATAACGGCGGCTACAAAGCGGTTAACTTCGGCTATACCGACGATCGGGTGTACAGCAAACTGACCAGCGATAACCCCATCGATCTGGTGCGCTACCAGCTGGCCAACTGCTATATGGGCCGCGCCGGGCTGATTAACTCTGGCGGCGCGGCGAGCGGAGAGACCGACCTTACCGACGCGGTGCGCACCGCGGTGATCAATAAACGCGCTGGCGGTATGGGGCTGATCCTTGGCCGGAAGGCGTTTAAGAAATCGATGGCCGACGGCGTGAAGCTGATCAATGCCGTGCAGGACGTCTACCTTGACGGGAAAGTCACTATCGCCTAAGGCGAAAATCCGGGCGTCACCGCCCGGATTGCTCGTTATTCATACCAGCTATCGGGTTTATCAAGACTTTGCCGCGTTGGCGGTAAATGGTTTCGCATTCTGATCGCTGGTTAAGCCTGGCTGTTCAACGCAAATTAACGGGCACAGGGATAAGGCCAGAATATATAAGGCGGTATAGGCAATCACCCCCCCGATGGTGCTGAAATAGGGCAGCAGTACCACGGCGATCGCTGGCGCCAGAAAGTTCGACAGCCCGGCTGACAGGTTATAGACCGAAATCGCCGCGCCTTTATGGTTCGCCTCCAGCGCCGGGAACACGGCGGCCAACGGCACGAAGGCGGCAACAAAGATCCCAAGGGCGATGGCGGGGAGCCTCTCCATCGCAAAGCTGTGGCCAACGTGTTGAGGGATGTAGCTGGTCGGTTAATCTCTTCTCTGCGCTCACACCCCCTTTATTGCCTTAATCCGCGGGAAGTGGGCAGGGGGGGCCAAACCGGTTTTTTGCCGGGTGGCGGCTGCCGCCTGACCCGGCCTACATTGACTCCTCGGCTGGCGCGGCGCTTATCCGGACGACATGAGATCTGCGGACCGTAGGCCCGGCCAGCGCAGTGCCGCCGGGCGATGGGCTTCTGTCCGCCTCAGCGCAACAGCGGGCAGTCGGGCGGCAGCCGGCAGCGCAGGGCCGCCGGTAACAGCTCCATGCGGAAGGTTTTGCCGCTGAGCGGCTCGCCGTCGAGGTTAAACGTCATCTCATGGGGGGCGGTGATCTCAAACCATGAGGAGACACCGTCAACAATATTCGGCGAGTTTTCCGGATTCGCCAGAGTGCTGAACAAGGCAGGGATCAGCTCTTCGCCGGTGAAAATACGCAGATGCAGCAGACCATCATTGATCAATGCCTCCGGACACAGCTGCTGGCCGCCGCCCGCCTGGCGGCCGTTGCCGATGCCAATGACCAGCGCATCGCCCTGCCAGTGGAAGTTCTCCCCGCGGATCTCGCAGCGGTCCGGCTTCAGGGTATCCATGCGCATCAGGCCGTGGATTAAATACGAGACACCGCCGAGCGCAGCTTTGAGTTTTTCCGGCGTTTCGGTGGTGATCCGGGTGCCGAACCCGCCGGTCGCCATATTAATAAAGCCGGTTTTATCATTCACGCGGGCGATATCTATCGGCACATCGCGGCCGATGATCGCCAGCTTGAGGGCGCTGGCCAGATCCTGCGGAATACCGACGCTGGTGGCGAAGTCGTTAGCCGTGCCCAGCGGTAAAATCCCCAGCGCCATCTTGCTGTCGCGCTCCACCAGTGCGGTCGCCACTTCATTAATGGTGCCATCGCCGCCGCCGGCGATCACCGTTTCAACGTTCAACTGCAGGGCTTCATCGATAAACCGAGCGGCATCGCCCTTTTCCCAGGTGACGCGGACGTAAATATCAATCCCTTCATCGCGTAACAGGTTAACCGCTTCACGTAGCTGCGGTTCATTGGCACCTTTGCCGTTAAGGATCAGTAAGCTGGCAGGAAACGTAGACATCATCAAGGGAACCTTTATTGCTCAATGTTGCATAAAGTGTACCGCATGACGAAAGCCAGGGCTGGAAGAGAGGCAAAAAAATAAGCCCGCGTAAGGGAGATTACGCAGGCTAAGGAGGTGGTTCCTGGTACAACTAGCATTTATGGGTTATGTTTTTCAGCGAAATGGATGATACCTGTTTCGATCGAAACGGTATGTGATCCGATTCTAATATCCTTACATCGTGAAAAAATAACGCAAATTAACTAGTTACCGTGCGGGTTTCTGGTTGTCTGACCAGTAAAGTTGCGCATCAGCAGCGCATACTGCAGGCGCAGATCGTCCGGTACAGGCAACCATACGGTATAGCCATCGCCCGGCGCTACCGGCATGGCTTCGCCTTTGCCATTCTCCAGATGCTCAAGGGTGAAGTTGACGTTACCCTGCGGGGTCATCAGCTCGAGGCTGTCGCCGACGCTGAACTTATTTTTGACCGCCACGGCCGCCAGCGGGCCGTTACGCTCCCCGGTGAATTCACCGACAAACTGCTGGCGCTCGGAGACGGAATAGCCGTACTCGTAGTTCTGGTAATCGTCATGGGTATGGCGGCGCAGGAAGCCTTCGGTGTATCCGCGGTGGGCCAGCCCTTCCAGGGTTTCCAGCAGGCTGGTATCGAACGGTTTGCCGGCGGCGGCATCGTCGATCGCCTTGCGATAAACCTGAGCGGTGCGCGCGCAGTAGTAGAAGGATTTGGTGCGGCCTTCGATCTTCAGCGAGTGAACGCCCATCTGGGTCAGACGCTCAACGTGGGAGATAGCCCGCAGATCTTTCGAGTTCATGATGTAGGTGCCGTGTTCGTCCTCAAAGGCGGTCATGTACTCGCCCGGACGTTTGGCTTCCTCAATCATAAAGACTTTATCGGTCGGCGCGCCGATGCCGAGGGTTGGCTCCACGGTCTGCACCGGGATCGGCTCGTATTTATGAACGATGTTGCCGACGTCGTCCTCTTTGCCTTCCGCCACGTTGTATTCCCAGCGGCAGGCGTTTGTGCAGGTCCCCTGGTTCGGATCGCGCTTGTTGATATACCCGGAGAGCAGACAGCGGCCAGAGTAGGCCATGCACAGCGCGCCGTGGACGAAAATCTCAATCTCCATCTCCGGCACCTGGCGACGGATCTCTTCGATTTCATCCAGCGACAGTTCACGGGAGAGGATCACGCGGGTCAGCCCCATCTGCTGCCAGAATTTAACCGTCGCCCAGTTGACGGCGTTGGCCTGCACCGAAAGATGGATCGGCATATCCGGAAAGTTTTCCCGCACCAACATGATTAAACCTGGATCGGACATGATCAGCGCGTCCGGACCCATCTCCACCACCGGCTTCAGATCGCGAATAAAGGTTTTCAGCTTGGCGTTATGCGGGGCAATATTGACCACCACATAGAATTTTTTACCCAGCGCGTGAGCTTCATTGATACCGAGCTGCAGATTTTCGTGATTGAATTCGTTGTTACGCACGCGCAGCGAGTAGCGCGGCTGGCCGGCATAAACGGCATCGGCGCCATAGGCGAAAGCGTAACGCATATTTTTCAGCGTTCCCGCCGGGGAGAGGAGTTCAGGTTTAAACATGGTGTTCTCGTTCTGATGACAGGTCAGATTCGCCGCACCCGGTGCGACGAGTTGGGGAGTGTCCCCACATTAAGGGCGGGCATTGTAGCGCCGCGGCGAAGGGGAGTAAATATCAGAGGGGTATCTTTCAGTATGGCTAATTTGTTTGCCATTTTGAACCTGGGCAGTGCTCACACTGACAGCACTCATAACGCCTGGTGGGATAGGCGCTACGGAGTTCCCCGGGTTGCGGCGTAAATGCCTTACCCGGGCTACGGTGTGCAGATGGTGGTGAACGTGTAGCCCGGCTAAGCGCAGCGCGAGCCGGGTAAAGGCTAACTATGCCAGTCGGCAGGCGTCCGCTTCCCAGCGGTAGCCCACCCCGTACACGGCGCGGATAAACGACTGTTCGGCGTCCAGCGCCTCCAGCTTGCGTCGCAGATTTTTGATGTGGCTGTCGATGGTGCGGTCGGTGACTACCCGATAATCGTCATACAGATGGTTGAGTAGCTGTTCGCGGGAAAAGACCTTGCCCGGCTCCTGGGACAGGGTTTTCAGCAGCCGGAACTCGGCGGGGGTGAGGTCCAGCAGCTTGTCGCGCCACGAGGCCTGAAAACGGCTTTCGTCGACAATCAGCGGGCTCTGGGCATCCAGCGCCTGCAGATCGCGCTGCGGCTTGCAGCGACGGAGGATAGTTTTCACCCGGGCGACCACTTCCCGCGGGCTGTAGGGCTTGCAGATATAGTCGTCGGCGCCTATTTCCAGCCCCAGCAGACGGTCGATCTCTTCGATTTTCGCCGTCACCATCACTACCGGAACATCGGAGAAGCGGCGAATTTCCCGGCACAGCGTCAGACCGTCAGTGCCGGGCAGCATTAGATCCAGCAGGATCAGGTGCGGCGGCGTCTGGCGGACGTAGGGCAGGACCTGGTCGCCGTGGTTAATCAGCGTAGGCGCATAGCCGGCGGCGTGCAGATAATCAATCAGCAGCTGGCCGAGCTTCGGTTCATCTTCCACGATAAGAATGCGTGGGGTGTTTTCATCTACAGGCAATTCAGTCATACGTCTCTCGGTAAATCATGTTCCAGAGGTAACTCAACTTTAATGCTAACCCCGCCAAAAGGCGAATGGTCGGCACGCAGGGTGCCGCCGTGGGCCGCGACAATATTGAGGCAAATCGCCAGTCCGAGGCCGGAGCCACCGCTGGCGCGGTTGCGCGATCCTTCCGCCCGGTAAAAGCGCTCGCACAGGCGGGCCAGCTGCTCATCGCTGACCCCGGGGGCGCTGTCGGCAAAGTCAATCACCAGCATCCGGCCGCTGCGGTGGGCGGTGATCTGCAGGCTGCCGCCGCTGTCGGTATAGCGCAGGCTGTTCTCCAGCAAATTGTTAAAGAGCTGCATCAGGCGGTCGCGGTCGCCGAAAATCATCGCCTGCTCGGGGAGCGACACCTGAATGCTCAGCTGCCGGCTGGCGAAGCGCTCGCGAAAAGCGCCCGCGGCGACCTCCAGCAGGGTGATGATATCCAGCGAGGTTTTCTGGTAGGCCAGCGCCCCCTCATCGGACATCGACAGCTGATGGAGGTCGTCCACCAGCTTGGTGAGGGTAGCCACTTCAGCCTGCAGGGAGGGGATGGACTCGGGGGTGAAGCGCCGAACCCCGTCCTGAATCGCCTCCAGCTCGCCGCGCAGCACCGCCAGCGGGGTACGCAGTTCATGGGAGATATCGGCCATCAGGTCACGACGCATCTGCTGGTTGCGCTCCAGCGTGCTGGCGAGCTGGTTAAAATCCTGCGCCAGGCGGCCAAGCTCGTCGCCGCCGGTCACCGTCACCCGGGTGGAAAAATCACCGGCCGCCAGCTTGTGAGTGCCTTCCACCAGCCGCTTCACCGGCGCCAGAAGGCCGCGGGCCAGAGGGAAAGTGGCCAGCGCGGCAAGCAGGGTGGCAAGGGCGACAATCAGCCAGCTGGTGCGCTTCTGCTGCCGGTCGAAGTTAATATCGGTATTGCGCGTCAGCCGCTCTACCGGCGAGGCGATCACTTTGCCTACCTCCACGCCGTTGACCACAATGCTGCGCTGGGTGCCGTCCTCCGGCACGCGTTCACGCGGCCCCACCAGCACGCGGCCCGACTGATCGACCACCCAGAACATAGTGCGCCAGCCGTGGGGCGGCATTTCCGGCCTCGGCGGCGGGGTGTCGCTGGGGCCGTCGGGCGGCCCATCCGGCGGCGGCCCATCCGGCCCCTGACCCTCCATCGGACCCGGCTTCATGCCGTGTCCCGGCGGCGAACGGTCGTCATTATCCCGTTCGAAAGTGCGCAGCAGCTGAAAGATAAAGCGGTCATTGTTGCGCAGAAACGCCCAACTGCCGTGCTGGGCGTACTGCTCGCTTAGCGCGTCCCCGAGCATGGTTAACCGCTGTTCGTTGCCGCGCTTGATGTAATCGATAAATCCGCGTTCGAAACTAATGCGCACCGCCCAGTGCATGCTGATCAGCAGCACGATGCAGGTGGCGAAAATAGCGAGGAACAGCTTACCGGTAATGCCCGGGCGCCAAAATTTCACGATCCACTCCTGTTGCGTCGACGGATGACGGTATTGCTGCCGACGTCATCCGGTACCCGGGAAAAAATGAGTGCCGGCAGGGCGATGATCGCCGCCATGCTCAGATAGGTGTAGAGAAAGACCTGATGGGTGCTGGCGGCGTCGAGGCTCATATGCTGCTGGCCATACAGCCCCAGCAGCAGCCCGGCGATGGTCACGCCGATACTCATCGACAGCTGCATCACCATCGACAACAGGCTGTTGCCGCTACTGGCCAGATCGTCCGGGAGATCTTTCAGCGTCAGGGTATTCATCGACGAGAAGCGGCTGGCGTTGATCATCCCCTGCAGAAACAGAACCAGCGGCAGCGCGTAATACCAGCCGGCCAGGGCGCTAAACATAAACAGCAGGCTGATAGCGGCCAGGCCCAGGGTGCTGGCGACCAGTACGCGGCGGTAGCCAAAGCGGTTAACTACCTGAACTACGATCCGCTTCATACCCATGCTGCCGAGTACCATCGGGATCATCATCAGCCCGGCGTGAAAGGGGGAGAAGCCGAGGCCGATTTGCAGAAACACCGGCGTCATAAACGGCAGCATACCGCTGCCGATCCGTCCGGCGAAGCTGCCGCCGAGGCCAAGGGAGAAGGTGCGGTTGCGAAACAGGTTAAGGCTGAACAACGCCCGGGCGTTCCCGCGGGCGTGCCACAGGTAGAGCAGCAGAGCGCTGAGGCCGACGGCCACCAGCCCTGCCAGCCAGGGTGACGATATACCGAGCCCTTTCTGGCCGTCGAGCGCCAGGGTCAGGGTCGCCATTCCGGCGGCCAGCAGCAGAAAGCCGGAGAGATCGAAGCGTCGGGTCTGCATGGTGTAGTTGGGCATCAGGCAGAGAGTGGCGATCGCGCCGACGATCCCCACCGGGATATTGATGAGGAAGATCCAGTGCCAGGAGGCGTACTCTACCAGCACCCCGCCCAGCGCCGGACCGAGCAGCGGGCCGACCTGGCCCGGCAGGGTGACGAAGGTCATTGCCGCCATGTACTGATCGCGCGGGACGATCTTCATCACCGTCAGGCGACCCACCGGCACCATCATCGCGCCGCCGACGCCCTGCAGCACCCGCGCCATCACCAGCTGGTCAAGGGTGCTGGCCTGGGCGCAAAACAGCGACCCGGCGGTAAACAGCACGATGGCGGTGAAGAAGATATTGCGCACCCCAACCCGGTCGGCCAGCCAGCCGCTGGCCGGCAGCATCACCGCCACCGTTAACACATAGGAGACGATAATCATATGCATATGCAGCGGGCTCTCCCCGAGGCTTTTGGCCATCGAGGGGAGGGCGGTGTTAACGATGGTGGTGTCCAGCGACTGCATAAAGAAGCCGAACGCCACTATCCATAGCTGCCAGCGCACGCTGGCCGGGAGGTCTGTCATGTTATTCGCTTACCGGTTGAGTAGAGTGACGCGAAAAACGCAGCCGTAAACGGTCAAAGAAAAGATAGACCACCGGCGTGGTGTAGAGCGTTAACAGCTGGCTCATCACCAGACCGCCGACGATGGTGATCCCCAGCGGCTGGCGCAACTCAGAGCCATCGCCCCCGGAGAGCACCAGCGGCAGGGCACCGAACAGCGCCGCCAGGGTGGTCATCATAATCGGCCGGAAACGCAGCAGGCAGGCCTGGAAAATAGCCTCTTCCGGCGTCAGGTTGCCGTTACGCTGCGCCTCAAGGGCAAAATCAACCATCATGATGGCGTTTTTCTTAACGATGCCAATTAATAACATAATCCCGATCAGGGCGATTAGGCTGAACGGGGCATCGAAGATCTCCAGCGCCAGCAGGGCGCCGACTCCGGCGGAGGGCAGCGTCGAGAGAATGGTCAACGGATGCACGTAGCTCTCGTAGAGCATACCCAGCACGATATAGACCGTGGCGATGGCCGCGAGGATCAGGATCACCTGCGCGTTCATGGTCTGCTGGAACACCTGAGCGGTACCGGCAAAGGAGCCGCGCACGCTCGACGGCACCCCGAGCTGGGTCATCGTGCGGTTAATGGCGTCGCTGGCTTCCGACAGCGAGCGGCCGGTGGGCAGGTTAAAGGAGATGGTGGACGCCGCCGACAGCCCCTGATGGTTCACTGACAGCGGGGCGTTGGCCGGTTGCCATTTGGCGAAGTAGGCAAGCGGGATCGGCTTACCGTCGCTGTTAATGACAAACATTTTATCCAGGGCGCTGACGTCCTGGGTGTAGGCTGGATCCACCTCCATCACTACCTTGTACTGATTGAGCGGCTGGTAGATGGTGGAGATCTGCCGCTGGCCGAAGGCGTTGTTCAGCAGGTTGTTGGCGTCCTGGACGCTGATGCCGAGGCGCGACATGGTATCCCGGTCATAGACCAGGTCCATTTCGGCGCCATTGTCCTGCTGATCCGAGTTGACGTCCGCCAGCTCAGGCAGCGCCGCCAGCGCTTTGCGGATCTTCGGCTCCCATTCGCGCAGCGCCGACAGGTCGTCGGACAGCAGGGTATACTGATAGCTGGCGTTCGACTGCCGGCCGCCGACGCGGATATCCTGCACCGCCATCAGGAACAGGTTGGCCCCGGGCTCGTTGGCCAGCTTTTTGCGCAGCCGGTCGATCACCTGCTGCGCCGTCTCATGGCGCTGGTCGCGCGGCTTGAGGGTGATAAACATCATCCCGCTGTTGACCCGCGAGCCGCCGGTAAACCCGGTAACGTTATCCACCGCCGGATCTTCGCGAATGATCTTCATAAAGTCCTGCAGCTTGCCGCGCATTGCCTGGAAGGAGATGCTCTGGTCGGCCTGAATGCCGCCCATCAGCACCCCAGTATCCTGCTCCGGGAAGAAGGTTTTCGGGATCGAAATGTAGAGCCAGACGCTGAGGGCGATAGTGCCGAGCACCACCAGCCCGGTCAGGCGGCTATGCTTCAGCACCCATTTTAATGATTTACCATAGCCGCCCTGCACGGCCACCAGCAGGCGGCCAAAGCCGCGATTGCGCGTCGGCTGATGGGGCTTACCGCTTTTCAGCAGCCAGCCGCACATCATCGGCGTCAGGGTAAGCGATACCGCCAGCGAGATGCCGATCGCCACCGACAGGGTGACGGCGAACTCGCGCAGCAGGCGGCCGGGCAGGCCGCCCATCAGCAGCAGCGGCAGGAACACCGCCACCAGCGACAGGCTCATCGACAGCACGGTAAAGCCGACCTCGCGGCTCCCCTGCAGCGCCGCCTGCAGGGGTTTCATTCCCGCCTCGAGATGGCGGGAGATATTCTCCAGCACCACGATGGCGTCATCGACCACGAAGCCGGTGGCGATGGTCAGAGCCATCAGCGACAGGTTATTGAGGCTGAAACCGCACAAATACATCGCGGCGAAGGTACCGATTAAGGAAACCGGGACGGCGACGGCCGGGATCAGCGTGGCGCGCCCGGAACGCAGGAACAGGAACACCACGAGGATCACCAGCGCCACCGAAATCACCAGCGTCTGCTCCACCTCCTCCAGCGAGGCGCGGATGGTCGGCGAGCGGTCCTGGGCGATCTGCAGGTCGATAGCCGCCGGAATGGTCTGCTGCAGCTCTGGCAGGCGGGCACGGATGCTGTCCACCGTCTGGATAATATTGGCTTCCGGCAGTTTGCGGATCATCAGCAGGATCGCCGGCTTGGCGTTGGTCATCCCGGCGTTGCGTACGTCCTGTACCGAATCCGAGACGGTGGCGACATCTCCCAGCCGCACCGCGGCGCCATTTTGGTAGTGGACGATCAGCGGCTGATAGTCGGCGGCGGTCTTCAGCTCATCGTTGGTCTGCACCTGCCAGCGGTGCGCGCTATCCTCCAGCGCCCCCTGCGGTTTGCGCACGTTAGCGTCGCTGATGGCGGTGCGCACCGCGTCCAGCGACACGCCCTGGTTGAACAGCGCCTGCGGGTTGAGGTCGACGCGCACCGCCGGCAGGGAGCTGCCGCCGACGTCGACATCACCCACGCCATCGATCTGCGCGATGGTCTGCGCCAGCTGGGTGGAGGCGAAATCATACAGCTCACCCTGGGAATAGGTATCCGAGGTGAGCGTCAGGATCATGATCGGCGCATCCGACGGGTTGGCTTTGCGGTAGGTCGGCCGGCTGGGCATCCCGCTCGGCAGCAGGCTTTGCGCGGCGTTGATCGCCGCCTGGACGTCGCGCGCCGCGCCGTTGATATCGCGGTCGAAGTTAAACTCAAGAATGATGCGCGTACTGCCCAGCGAACTGGAGGAGGTCATCTCATTGACCCCGGCGATCCGTCCCAGGGAGCGTTCCAGCGGGGTGGCCACCGACGAGGCCATGGTCTCCGGCGAGGCTCCCGGCAGCGAGGCGCTAACCATGATCACCGGGAAGTCCACCTGCGGTAACGGGGCTACCGGCAGCAGCCGGAAGCCGAGAATGCCGCACAGGGTGATGGCCAGCGAGATGAGGATCGTCGCCACCGGGCGGTAAATGAAGAGGGCAAAAAACTTCACTTACGCCTCCTCTTCCTGACGCGGGAAGCGGCGCTTCAGGTGCAGCGACAGGCGGTCGAACAGCAGATAGATCACCGGGGTGGTGAACAGGGTCAGCACCTGGCTGAGCATCAGGCCGCCGACCATGCCGATCCCCAGCGGACGCCGCAGCTCCGCGCCGACCCCGGTGCTCAGCATCAGCGGCAGGGCGCCGAGCAGGGCGGCGAGGGTGGTCATCAGGATCGGCCGAAAACGCAGCAGACAGGCCTGGTAGATCGCCTCCCGCGGCGGCATGTTCTGTTCGCGTTCGGCGGCCAGGGCGAAGTCGATCATCATGATGGCGTTCTTCTTCACGATGCCGATCAGCAGGATGATGCCGATGATGGCGATCACGTCCAGCTCGCTGCCCGCCAGCCACAGCGCCAGCAGCGCCCCGACCCCGGCGGTGGGCAGGGTGGAAAGAATAGTGATCGGATGGATAAAGCTCTCATACAGCACCCCCAGCACGATATACATCGCCACCACCGCGGCGACCACCAGCCAGACGGTGCTGCCGAGCGCCGACTGGAAGGCCAGCGAGCTGCCCTGGAACTGGGTGCGGATATCGGTCGGGAAATCGAGCGACTGTTCGGCGGCGAGGATCGCCTCCACCGCTTCGCCCAGCGAGTAGTTGTCCGGGACGTTAAACGAGATGGTGGTCACCGGGAACTGATCGAGGTGGTTCACCGACAGCGGGGTAAAGCGCTGCTCCACCGTAGCGATGGCGGTCAACGGCACGATGCCGCCGTCGCTGCTGGTCAGGCGGATATTATCCAGTGCCGCCAGGCCCGGCGTCGCCTCGGTATCCTGCTCGAGCACCACGCGATACTGATTTGCCTGAGTGTAAATGGTGGAGATCAGCCGCTGGCCGAAGGCGTTGTACAGCGCGTTATCCACATCGGCCATTGAGATGCCGAGGCGGCTGGCGCTGTCGCGATCCACCTTGATATACGCAGCCAGGCCTTTGTCCTGCCAGTCGCTGCTGACGTCGGCCAGCTGCGGCTGGGCCTGCAGGCGGCTGAGCAGCGGCGGCACCCAGGTGCTCAGTGCCTCGAGGGAGTTTGCCTGCAGGGTGAACTGGTACTGGGTGCGGCTCACCGTGGTGTCGATGGTCAGGTCCTGGGTTGGCTGCAGGTAAAGCGCTACGCCCGGAACGCCAGCCACCGCCTGCTGCAGACGGCTAATCACCGTCTGGACGCGGTCGTCGCGATCGTCCAGCGGTTTGAGGTTGATCTGCAGGCGGGCGCTGTTCAGCGCCGGGTTGGTGCCGTCCACGCCGACGAACGAGGTCAGGCTCTCCACCGCCGGATCCTTAAGGATAATGCTGGCAACTTGCCGCTGGCGTTCGGCCATGCTGGCGAAGGAGACCGACTGCGGCGCCTGGAGGGTGCCCTGGATAATGCCGTTATCCTGGATCGGGAAAAAGCCTTTCGGGATAAAGACCCACAGGATAATCGATAGCGCCAGGGTGCTTAGCGCGACGCCGAGCGTCAGCCACGGATGGTTCAGCACCCGGCTCAGCCAGCGGCCATAGACGGCGATCACCCGTTCGAAGAAACGCTCGCTGGCCCGCGAGAAACGGTTCTGTTTGCGCAGCGATTCGTGGCTTAACATGCGGGCGCACATCATTGGCGTCAGGGTCAGGGAGACCACCGCCGAAATGAGAATAGCGACGGCAAGGGTGACGGCGAATTCGCGGAACAGACGGCCAACGATATCGCCCATAAACAGCAGCGGGATCAGCACCGCGATCAGCGAGAAGGTGAGGGAGATAATGGTGAAGCCGATCTCTCCCGCGCCTTTCAGCGCGGCGGCCAGCGGCTTCTCGCCTTTTTCGATATAGCGCGAGATGTTCTCGATCACCACGATGGCGTCATCCACCACAAAGCCGGTGGCGATGGTCAGGGCCATCAGCGTCAGGTTGTTGATCGAGAAGTCGAGGAACACCATCACCGCGAAGGTGCCCACCAGCGACAGCGGCACCGCGACGCCGGGAATAATGGTTGCCGGGACGTTGCGCAGGAACAGGTAAATGATCATCACCACCAGAGCGATGGCCAGCATCAGCTCAAACTGGGTGTCGTGCACCGAGGCGCGGATGTTGGTGGTCCGGTCGGAGAGGACCTGCACCTTCACCGATTTCGGCAGGCTCTCGGTGAGCTGCGGCAGCATCTGGCGAATGCTGTCGGCGGTGTCGATGATATTGGCCCCCGGCTGGCGCTGGACGTTCATCACGATGGCCCGCTGCTGGTTGGCCCACGCCCCAAGCCAGCTGTTTTCGGCGCCTTGTTCGACGCTGGCGACATCGCCGAGTCGGATCGGCGCCCCGTTCTGATAGGCGATAATCAGCCGGCGGTAATCTTCCGCCGACTGCATCTGATCGTTAGCGGAAAGCGTCACCGCGCGGGCCGGGCCGTCGAGGCTGCCTTTCGCGGAGTTAACGTTGGCGCTGGTGATGGCGGTGCGCACAGTTTCGCTGGTCAGGCCGAGGGCGGCGATGGCCTGGGCGTTAAGCTTCACCCGCACCGCCGGGCGCTGGCCGCCGGCGAGGGTCACCAGACCGACGCCGGAAACCTGGGAGATCTTCTGCGCCACCCGCGTCTCCACCATATCCTCAACCTGGGTCATCGGGATGGCGGAGGAGGTGACGGCGAGGGTCATGATCGGCGGATCCGCCGGGTTCACCTTGCTGTACACCGGCGGGTTGGGCAGATCGCTCGGCAGCAGGTTGGTGGCGGCGTTAATGGCTGCCTGCACTTCCTGCTCGGCGACGTCCAGCGGCAGGGTCAGCTGGAACTGCAACGTGACTACCGAGGCGCCACCGGAGCTTTGCGACGACATCTGCTTAAGGCCGGACATCTGGCCGAACTGACGCTCCAGCGGGGCGGTGATGGCGGAGGTCACCACGTCCGGGCTGGCGCCCGGGTAGAGGGTAACTACCTGGATGGTCGGGTAATCAACCTCCGGTAACGCAGAGACCGGCAGAAAGCGGTAGCCGATGATCCCGGCCAGCAGGATCGCCACCATCAGCAGGGTGGTGGCCACCGGACGCATAATAAACAGCCGGGACGGGCCGCCGGTGCGGCCTGGGGGTAACACCTGCATCAGGAACGCGCTCCGTGTTTACCGCTCTGGCGCGGGGCGGGCTGCGCCTGCTCGCCGCTGCTGGCGGTGACAACTTCTACCTTTGCCCCTTCGGTCAGGCGGTCAATGCCGTCAGTGACCACGCGATCGCCGGCGGAAAGCCCGGCGCTGATGACCACTTTCTAGCTGTCCTGGATGCCGGGCGTTACGCTGTGTTTGCTGACCTTATTCTCATCGTTCAGCACCCATACAAAATGCCCTTCGTTACCCATCTGCAGGGCGGCGGCGGGGATGACGACCGCGTTTTCTTCGGTATCCACCAGCAGACGGGCGTTGACGAACTGGTTAGGAAACAGCGCGTCGTCCAGGTTGCTAAAGCGCGCCTTCAGCTTGATGGTCCCGGTGGTTGCATCGATCTGGTTGTCGAGGCTCAGCAGCTCGCCGACGCTGATTTTCTGTTTATTGGTACGATCCCAGGCTTCAACGCTGAGCGCTTTGCCCGCTTTCTGCGCCTGCACCACCGTGGCGATGCTGTTTTCCGGCAGGGTAAAGACCACGTCGATCGGGTGCGTCTGGGTGAGAACCACAATCCCGGTGGTGTCCCCGCTGGAGATCTGGTTGCCGATATCCACCTGCTTTAAGCCGACGCGGCCGTCGATCGGCGCAGTGATGCGGGTCCAGTCCAGCTGCAGCTGGGCGCTGGCCACGGCTGCTTCATCGGCCTTCACGGTGCCAGCGGATTCAACCACCAGCGACTGCTGGGTGTCGAGCTCCTGGCGGGAAACCAGGTTAGTTTTCACCAGTTGCTGATAGCGAGCGAGATCGCGGCGGGCATTGGCGAGGGTGGCGTTATCTTTCGCCAGCTGGCCCTGGGCCTGGGCAAGGGCGACTTTAAACTGACTGGGGTCAATCTGCGCCAGCAGGTCGCCGGCTTTGACCTGCTGACCCTCCTGGAAGTGAAGACTCAGCAGCTGACCGTCGACCCGGCTGCGGACGGTGACGGTATTGGCCGCCGTCACTGTACCCAGCCCGGTGAGATAGCGCGGGACCGCTTCTTCGGTGGCGGTGGCCGCCTGCACCGGCGCCAGCGCGGCGCCAAAGCGGCTATGGCGTGCGCCCCCCGGCCCCTGCGGGCCTTGGCCTGCTGCGGGAGCGCTGCTGCCGCTCGTTCCACGATCGTGCCAGAACCAGTAGGCGGCTCCGGCGATAATCACTACCGCCAGCGCGGCGCCCCAACGACGTATGTTACTGCCTTTCATTAGTTTACGGTCTCATCCTGAAGCGTTTCGCTGAATGATACTAGTTTAGTGAGGGAAGGGGCCGTAAAAATGGAGGAATTATGAAAAGAAGGTTGAGAAATGTCTGGATAACCGCTGCGACGCCCGACCCTCTCGCGGCCGATATCCGGGGTGATATCAATTTTTAGTTTAAAAAAGCAAAAAATAGTTGTATCCGCGGGGGCTTTAATTAGATTTATGCGGTGAATAAATCAGTGCATTCCCATAATAATAAAATATGCACTTAAAAATCAACGTGTTAAATAATCAGGGGTCATTGCTGTGGCAAACGCAAACAAACTCACGCTCTTCATCGTCATCTTTATGCTGATGGGGATCCTCTCCGGCGCGGCTATCCATGCCTACGCGACGCCGACCACCGTCTCCGCCTGGGCGGACAACATTACGCTGCTGACCGATCTGTTTCTGCGGTTGATCAAAATGGTCATCGCGCCGTTGGTGTTCAGCACCCTGACGGTCGGCATTATGCGTCTCGGCGAAACGGCAACCATTGGCCGGGTAGGCGGCAAGGCGATGGTGTGGTTTATCACTTCCTCGGTATTATCCATTCTCGTCGGACTGGTGATCGTCACCTTCCAGCACCCTGGCGCCGGTTTAAACCTGGCGGTGCCGAAAGAGGCGGTGGATACCGGCCTGGCGGTCAGCGGCATGAGTCTGAAAGGGTTCCTGTCGCACACCATCCCCACCAGCATCACCGAGGCGATGGCCAACAACGAGATCCTGCAGATCGTGGTGTTCTCGATGTTCTTTGGCATCGCCGGCGCGTCGCTGGGTGAGAAGTTTAATGCCCCGCTGGTGGCGGCCCTCAACGTGGTGTCGCACATTATGCTGAAGGTGACGGGCTATGTGATGTACGTTGCGCCGCTGGCCATCTTCGCCGCCATCTCGTCGGTGATTGCCTCCCAGGGGCTGGGGATCCTGCTCAACTATGCTTCGTTCATTGGCGGTTACTACCTGGCGGTGCTGTTGACCAGCGCGGTGCTGATTGCCGTCGGCTATATGGTGCTGAAAAAAGAGGTCTTCCGTCTGCTGAACATGCTGAAAGACCCGGTGCTGGTGGCCTTCACCACCAGTAGCTCGGAAGCGGCCTATCCGAAAACGCTTGAGCGACTGGTGAAATTTGGCTGCTCGCGCAATATCGTCTCGTTCGTCCTGCCGATTGGCTACTCGTTTAACCTCGTTGGCTCGATGGTCTACTGCTCCTTCGCCGCGATGTTTATTGCCCAGGCCTATAACGTGCCGCTGAGCTTTAGCGAGATTACGGTCATGATGCTGACCCTGATGCTGGCCTCGAAAGGTATCGCCGGGGTTCCGCGTTCGGCGCTGGTCGTGCTGGCGGCGACGATCCCCAGCTTCAATATACCGGTTGCCGGGATCTTGCTCCTGATGGGTATCGACCATTTCCTCGACATGGGGCGCTCCGCCATCAATGTGCTGGGTAACGGCATAGCCACCGCGATGTTGTCGAAAAACGAAGGTCTGCTGGCCGACGAGGACGCCCAGCCGGACTGGGATGCCGAGAAGGCAGAAGCCTGATCCTACCGCGCTCTTTCTCAGAGGGCGCTATTCCATACGGAAAAAAAGACCCCTGACAGGCACGTCAGGGGCAATGTGACGAAGTATCAGTTTTCCTCGTAAATAGTCTTTTTTCTTATATAAAAACGCGCGCTAACGTCTTTATATCGAGGAAGCGTCAGAGTTTAACGTTATGTCTGTCAGCGCTGGCGCTTTTTTAGCATTCTGTTGTTATTTTCGGATTTTCGACAATATCATCTGGTGAATATCCTATTATTGAGTTCGCTATTTTCCCTACCAGCGTTCACGTAACAGATTCATAAACTGGAAAAAGTCGTGGTTATTATTCAGACGGTATTTTTCCATAATCTTATTTTTATGGTAGGCGGCAGTACGCGGCGTGACGCGTTGCAGAGCGGCGATTTTACTCATATCCAGTCCTTCCAAAATGCCGTGTACGACGGCGGTCTGCGATCGCGATAGCACACGATGCGGGCAGCTGGCACAGCTCAGTTCCCGGCTGACGCTGTCGATGGCTAACGGCTCCATACAATGCTGGAGCTCGCTTTTAATGATCGCCAGCAGCTGCGGGATACTGGCCGTTTTCAGCGAAACAAAAATGACCCCCTTCAGGCAATTGATCATGAAATCATCTTCCGGCAACTGCTCATAGCTGTGAAGGATGATCAGAGAGCTTCCTTTTTTCCTGTTCTTAATCAGAGAGTTACATAGATAAATTTCGCCGGGGATCACTTCATAAATAATGATATCTTCGCCTGACAGGTCGTTGTTCAGCCAGGAAAAACGGGCCTGCAGATCGCCGTGGGCGAGGTCATTAACCATAGCCACCAGCGATTCACGTACAAAGCTATTGCGGGTATTGATAGTGACATTAATGTTTCTCATGGCGTTATTTCCTTACGCAAAAACATAACGCCATGCTGTGACAAATCCTCCGGGCGTATGCGGTGTGTTGAAGATAAAAAGTACCTACAATATTTTTTATTATTTTAATATGAATTATTTACGACGCATCGAACGCTTATCGTTAAAAGTAAATTTCTGCCGTCTCCTGTCTTTCAGATAGGAAATAAAACTGTATACAGAGATGCTGAAGAAAAAAATGCATAGCAATAAAACTAACCACGTTTGCATGGCCATCGTTTTTACCCTGGTTGTGTTGCATGGTGTCAGAATTTGCCGCGAACGGCTAATACGTTTTGTTATATGCTTTTCTGTGCTTTGAAAATCATACGACATCATCCTGATGTGGTAGCACTATAAGAAAGTTCCTAAGGTCATCGTCAGTCTCATTCCTCTCATTTCTCTCAGAAAATGAGAAAAATTAATCCTGGCGAGTGGTTTATATCCCCAGCGCACCGTCGCTCAGGAAATAAAGGCCAGCCCCTTACCAAAGATCGCGCGTACAGGCAGGTGAATTCCCTGCTGGCGCGCCTTATGGCGCAGGCGGCTAACCACGACGGTCAGGCTCGCTTTCATGGGAAAACAGGCAGGCATGAAGCTCCAGTTTGCTGCACACCTCATTGCGATTGCGCATTAGCAGCTCCACCAGGCGATATTCCTGCTGGGTGAGCTCCAGCGTTCGGGCGTCGGGCGAAATCAGTTTATCCTCATGCAGGCGCCAGCTGCCGGGGGAGACCGTCGGCGGCGTGCCGATTGCCTCCGCCGGCAAAACCGCCGGGCGATCCTGCTGCAGACGAGCGCCGAGAGCGGTCAGGGTCTCCGCAAGATGGGCGAAATTTACCGGTTTGATCAGATAAGCATCGGCCCCAAGGCTCAGCGCCTGCAGTTTATCCTGCTGCTGTCCACGGGCGCTGACCACTACCAGACCGTAGTGCCCCAGCTCATGCAGATAGCTCAGCACGCTAAAGCCATCCTCGCCGGGCAGACCGATATCAATCAGCACGATGTCCACCGGATGGCTGTGCAGTTGCCGCCAGAAGGCTTCGGCGCTGCGCGTCCCCCACACTTCAAAGCCGCGATAGCCCAGCCAGGCCAGCAGTTCATCCAGCAGATCGGCGTTATCTTCAATTATCGCCAGCCGTAAAGCCATGCGTCGTTCTCCTCTTAAGCAACCGTGGGGAGGGTGAGAATAAAGGTGCAGCCGTTCGGGCCATGCTCGGCCAGCCACAGTTTGCCATCATGAGCCTGCACGATCTGACGCGCAACATACAGTCCGAGACCGGTGCCGCCCGGCACCGGCGACGTGTGCTCGCCGCGGCGGTAGCGCTCAAAGATCAGTTCCGCTTGCCCGTCGGGCAGGCCCGGGCCGTGGTCGCGAATGCGCAGCTCGGTGTGCCCGGCTTCGGAGCGGATATCGATGGCGATTTCACCGGGGGGCGAATACTTCACCGCGTTATCCAGCAGATTGGCGATGGCGATGCACAGCAGGCCGGCATCGGCCTGCAGCTGCGGGCTTTCCACTTCGCCGTAATGGCGTATGTTCAGGTAGTGATCATGGGAGATGGCCACCACCGAGGCGGCCATGTTGATCACCGTCAGCAGGGCGGTCTGCTGGCGCTCGACGTGCAGATCGTGGGAGGCGAGCCGGGCGTCGGCAAGGCAGTTATCGGTGAGCTGCACCAGGCGGGTGGCGGCGCGGCCGATGCGGTCGAAGCGCGCCTCCTGGCTGGCCGATGCCGCCGAGAGGCGCAGATTCTCCAGCGCCGCCTGGATCACCGCCAGCGGGGTGCGGAATTCGTGCGCCACCATGCCCATAAACTGCCGCTGGTGGAAGCTGGCTTCACGCTCAATCTGCAGCTCGCGCGCCAGGCGCTGCTTGTGCTCCAGCTGGCGGTTTTCAGCGCGCACCCGCAGGATGGCAATGATCAGCACCGTAATGATGTGGACGATCAGCGCGTACTGCCAGAGAGAATAGACTGCCATATGAAAAGGGATAATCCCATGGATCGACAGCTGCACCAGCACCGCGGCGGCGACATAGAACGGCGGTAGAAGCCCCAGCAGCAGAGTATTGCGATCGATGGCTCTTTTGCGCCACAGCCACCAGGAGGTGAACAGCAGCACCGGGGTGATAATGATGAAGATCACCCCTTCAATCTGCATGGCGACGCCGTAAAAACCCAGCGGAATACTGACCTGCAGTAGCAGGTTGAGCACCACGGCGGCGATCAGCAGCTGATGAAGTCGCGGCATATTCTTCTTCAAATCAAAAATCTCGCTGTGCAGCCAGAGCGCGGTGGCATAGCTGAACAGGGAGAGACTACTGATCATAAAGTCCTGGAAGGGCAGCGCGGCGTGGCCGAAAAACCACTCCGGGAAGCCATGCAGGGCAGCCACCAGCGGATAATTGAGCGAGAAAAGACAGATGCCCCAAAGCAGACGCCGGCGCAGGGCCAGCGCCAGCCACAGCGCCACGCCGCTGGCGACGGCGGCCAGGCCGAAATAGAAGCTCCAGAAAGCGGTGTCGGCGGTGGCCCGCTGAATAAACGCCTGCGCAGAGGAGAGCGAGGCCAGCAGGATCAGGGTGCTGGTGCTCTGCAGGCGAAAGACCAGCTCATAGCCGGCGGCGGTTGGCGGCGGGGGCAGTATCAGCACCCTTTCCCGATACTGCAGATCGCTTCCGCGGGCGCCGTCACGATCGCCAAAGGTGCGCTGCGTCCACGGGCCATCGCTGCCCAGTGGCCGGTAGTAAATGGTCAGATGGTCGACAAAAGTGGGGCCAAGCTGCATCCAGCGCGGCTCCCCGGCAAACCACGTGCCCGGCAGCTCGCTGCGCAGCCACCAGGTTTTTCGTGAATAACCAAAGGAGGGGATCTGCCGGGTGGTGGCGAGCTGATCTGCGGGCAGGGCGGCAAAGCGATCGAGGGTCATCTGGCCGCTGTCGTCCGCGTACCACTGGACCGGAATATCAATGCCCACCTGGCGCGTCGCCGCCTGGGCCTGCGGGGCGAGCAGCAGCAAAAGTAACCCGCAGCTGACCAGCCAGCCTGCCAGGAACTGCGGCCGACAACGCCGGACCGCTACGAAGATCGCAGACACCCTTTTCAATCACGCCCCCTTGCGGCATGCCAACGATACAGACCGCAGACAGCTGGCTACGGTATGGATAATACGCCCCCGGAAGTGGGGAAGAGTGGACAGGCCTGTCCGGACGAACAGGCCATTTTGCGTGGGAGACCAGGAATATTCCAGCGTAATCTGCAGCGCTACGATCAGGACAGACCTGCTGTGCGCCAGCGCCAGCCAGGGGTTAGCGGAAAACCACCTGCGCCCAGCGGGCCAGCCCGGCGGTCACCGAGCCAAAATCATCGCCACCGGCCAGCGGAATACCCGGCAGCTGGGCGGCCAGCGCCTTTTTGATCAGCGGCGAGCGGGCGCTGCCGCCGGTAAGATAAATCACGTCCGGGGTAGTCTGGCTGCTGTCGAGCGCGAGCTGCACCTGTTCCATAATGCGGGTCAGCGGTTGATCCAGCGCGGCTTCCAGACCCTGCTGGGCGATGGTGGTGGCCAGCTCGTCCTGGATAAACGGCAGCGAAGTTTGGACGCTGGCGGCGCTGGAGAGGGCGATTTTGCTCTCTTCGGCGCTGCGCACCAGACGATAGCTGAGACGCTGGCGCCAGACCTTCAGCAACAGAGCCACCTTGTCGGCATCCCGGGCGCTGCGCAGCAGATCGTTAAGCAGGCGGCCGTTGGCGGTGCTGTAGAAATCGCTCTGCGCCGGCACGTCGTTGATGGCCACCGCGTTCCACCACGGGAGGATCGGCAGCGCGGTACCTTTCTCCGTTTCGCCGCCCATACCGAGGAGGGGCATCAGGCATTTGAAGGCCAGGGCAATGTCGAGGTCGTTACCGCCGATGCGGCAGCCGCTGTGGCCGAGCAGGCTCTGCTGGCGGTCGGCGCGTTCCCGCCACTGCGGGCCCATCAGCAGCAGGGAGCAGTCGGTGGTCCCGCCGCCGATATCGACGACCAGCACCCGCTTTTCTTCACTGAGGGTGGCTTCGAAATCAAGCCCGGCGGCCACCGGTTCAAACTGAAAGACTACATCGCGGAAACCGGCGCGGAGAGCCGCCCGCTCCAGGATCCCCTGCGCCTGGGCGTTCGCGTCGTCGCCGCCGAGGCCCTGGAAGTTAATTGGTCGGCCAATCACCGCCTGGTCGATGGGCTCGGGCAGCTGGCTTTCGGCCTGCAGCTTGATATGCAGCATCATGGCGCAGACCAGGTCTTCAAACAGGGCCACCTGCTGCGGCTTCAGGCCGCTGGCGCCGAGGAAGGATTTGGGCGATTTAACGAAGTAGACCTCTTCCGGATCTTCAACGTACTGCTGCAGGGAGGCGAGACCGAACTGCACGCTGTTGCGCAGCACCTCGATGTCTTCGTCGCGGTTGGCGGCGATGGCCCGGCGCAGCAGCGCCTGGTTTTCGTCGCTGTGGGTGGGGACATCGTGATGGCGATAGAGCCACTCACTGACCGCGTCGCGCGTTGGCGCGCAGAGCATGGAGGGCAGCAGGGCGCTGCCGTTTTCCAGCGTCAACAGCTGAGGGGTGTTTTCCCGCATCACGGCCACCGAACAGTTGGCGGTGCCGTAGTCAAAACCAATAAACATCGTCTGCAAAATCCCCATGCCGGTGAAGAAGGGGGGCGACTTTAGCGGATCGTCGCCATGCCGACAACCGGAATTTAAAAGCAAGGCGCTGACGGTCAAGGGCGACTATCATTGAAACGCTATATAAAGGAGAGCTTATGGTGCTGTTACCCTGGACTCCGCCCTATGACTGGGCGTGGATGGTTGGTTTTCTGCAGGCGCGTGCCGTCGCCGGCGTTGAGCGTTTTCACGATGGAGGCTACAGCCGCAGCTTTGGCGTGGAAGGCCACCGCGGGTTGATTCATCTGGCGCCGGACGAAGAGGCGCAGGGCCTGCGGGTGACGCTCTCTCCGGGGCTGCGGCCGGTGGCGGAGATCTGCTATGCGCGAATTGGCCAGCTGTTTGATTTAGCCTGCGACCCGCAGCAGGTCGCCGGGGTCTTGGGCTCTCTGGCCGAGGCGCGGCCGGGGCTACGTCTGCCGGGGGCGCTGGATGCCTTCGAGCAGGCGGTGCGCGCGGTGCTGGGCCAGCTGGTGAGCGTGGCGATGGCCGCCCGGCTCACCGCCAAAGTGGCGGCAGGCTGGGGCGAACCGCTGGCGGAGGCGCCTGGATATGTCTTGTTCCCGACGCCGGACGTCTTGTCCCGGGCCGATCCGCAGGCGCTGAAGGCGCTGGGGATGCCGCTTCGCCGCGCGGAAGCGCTGATCCACCTCGCCCGGGCGGCGCTCAGCGGCGAGCTGCCCCTGACAGCGCCAGCGGACATCGACGCCGGGCTGCGGCAGCTGCAGACCCTGCCCGGGATCGGCCGCTGGACGGCAAACTACTTTGCTCTGCGCGGCTGGCAGGCGAAGGATATCTTTTTGCCGGACGATTACCTGATTAAACAGCGCTTTCCGGGAATGACCCCGGCCACTATCGCCCGCTATGCCCGCCGCTGGCAGCCGATGCGATCGTATGCGCTGTTGCATATCTGGTATACCGATGACTGGATGCCGGTGGTGGAATAGCCGTCCGGGGCGTATACCACTGGTATCGGGGCGCTGAAATCCCTATAATTGCCGCGTTTGGCGGTCCGCCGCCACCCTCCATCTCTATCCAGGTTAATCAGGTCGCAAAAATTTATGACTGATATGTCCCATCAGTGCGTCATTGTAGGCATCGCCGGCGCATCGGCTTCTGGCAAAAGTCTTATTGCCAGTACTCTTTATCGCGAATTGCGTGAACAAGTTGGCGACGAACATATTGGCGTCATTCCGGAAGACAGCTATTACAAAGATCAAAGTCATCTGTCGATGGAAGAGCGCGTCAAAACCAACTATGACCACCCGAGCTCAATGGACCACAGTCTGTTGTTCCAGCATCTACAAATGCTGAAAAGCGGCCAGCCGATTGAGCTGCCGGTCTATAGTTACGTCGAGCATACCCGCACGCCGAACACCATTCACGTCGAGCCGAAGAAGGTGATTATTCTTGAAGGGATCCTGCTGCTGACCGACGCGCGCCTGCGTAACGAGATTAACTTCTCTATTTTCGTCGACACCCCGCTGGATATTTGCCTGATGCGCCGTATTAAGCGCGACGTTAACGAGCGCGGCCGCTCCATGGACTCGGTGATGGCCCAGTATCAGAAAACCGTGCGCCCGATGTTCCTGCAGTTTATTGAGCCGTCGAAGCAGTATGCCGACATCATCGTGCCGCGCGGCGGCAAAAACCGCATCGCCATTGATATTCTGAAGGCCAAAATCAGTCAGTTTTTTGAATAACCTGGCCGAATTGTGTAACGTGCAAAGAATAGCCCTATTGCCCTGTCCGCCGCGAAGCGTGCGGGAAGCAGCCTTATAAGGAGAAAGCCCATGCGTCTATGTGACCGAGATATCGAAGCCTGGTTGGATGAAGGGCGACTCGCCATCAATCCGCGCCCGCCCGTTGAGCGTATTAATGGCGCGACGGTTGATGTACGGCTGGGTAATAAATTCCGCACCTTCCGCGGCCACACGGCGCCGTTTATCGATTTAAGCGGACCGAAGGCTGAGGTCAGCGCCGCGCTGGACCGGGTGATGAGCGAAGAGATCGTCCTGCCGGAAGGGGAGGCCTTTTTCCTGCATCCGGGCGAACTGGCGCTGGCGGTGACCTACGAGTCGGTCACCCTGCCTGCCGATCTGGTGGGCTGGCTGGACGGACGCTCCTCACTGGCGCGGCTGGGGCTGATGGTGCACGTTACCGCGCACCGCATCGACCCGGGCTGGTCCGGCTGCATCGTGCTTGAGTTCTACAACTCCGGCAAACTGCCGCTGGCGCTGCGCCCGGGGATGCCTATCGGCGCGCTGAGCTTTGAGCCATTATCGGGCCCGGCGGCCCGGCCGTATAACCGCCGTGAAGACGCCAAATATCGCGACCAGCAGGGCGCGGTGGCGAGCCGAATCGACAAGGATTGATAACGTCAACGGGGTGTTGCTGAGGGTGCCATGAGACGAATACTGACAACGCTGATGATCCTGCTGGCGGTCATTGTCGCCGGGCTTACCTCGTTGGTATTGCTGGTCAATCCCAACGATTTTCGCGCCTATATGGTGCATGAGGTGGCAGAGCGCAGCGGTTATCAGCTTGAACTCGATGGCCCGCTGCGCTGGCACGTCTGGCCGCAGCTCAGCATTCTCAGCGGACGCATGACGCTGACCGCCAGAGGCGCCGAAGAGCCGGTGATCCGCGCCGACAACATGCGCCTCGACGTGGCGCTGCTGCCGCTGCTCTCACACCAGCTGCAGGTGAAGCAGGTGATGCTCAAGGGCGCGGTGATCCAGCTGACCCCGAAAACCGAAGCGGTTCGCGACAGCTCAGCGCCGGTGGTGCCGCATGACAACACCCTGCCGCTGGCCCCGGAGGATCGCGGATGGTCCTATGATGTGCGTCAGCTGCAGGTGGCCGACAGCGTGCTTTTCTTCCAGCATGAGAACGGCGAACAGGTGACCGTGCGTGATATCCGCCTGCAAATGGAGCAGGATGAGAATCATCGGGCCACCGTCGACTTCTCCGGCCGGGTGAACCGCGACCAGCGCGACCTGGCGTTACGTTTCTCAGCCACCGTGCAGGGCGGCGATTATCCGCACTCCTTAAAGGCCGACTTTAGCCAGCTAAGCTGGCAGCTGCGCGGCGCCGAGCTACCCCCGGACGGCATTAATGGCCAGGGCAGCCTGCAGGCCAGCTGGCAGGAAGATAGCAAGACGCTGCGCTTTGACAACCTGAACCTGATGGCCAGCGGCAGCACCGTCACCGGCAACGGCAGCGTGGTGTTGGCAGACCGCCCGGACTGGTCATTGGATCTGCACGCCACCACCCTCGACCTTGACAGCCTGCTGGCGCAAAATTCGCCGGCGACGGACAGTAGCGCCAGCCAGCAGGGCCAGAGCCAGACGCGACCGCTGCGCCCGGTGATCGCCGACAGCGATGAGCGCGAAGATTACCAGAGCCTGCGCGGCTTCACCGGCCGGATGGCCCTGAGCGCCGACCAGCTGCAGTGGCGCGGGCTGAACTTCACCCAGGTGCAGAGCGAGATCAGTAACCAGCAGGGGCTGCTGACGGTCAGCAAAATGCAGGGCAATCTTGACGGCGGGCAGCTCTCTCTCCCCGGCACTCTGGATGCTCGCGGCGACACGCCGCAGGCGACGTTCCAGCCGGCGCTGCAGAATGTGGAGATCGGCTCGCTGATCAAAGCCTTTAACTATTCCTTAAACCTGACCGGCAAGCTGTCGCTGAGCGGCGAGTTTTCCGGTACGCGCATTGACGCGGATGATTTCCGTCGCCACTGGCAGGGGCAGGCCCAGCTCCAGATGGCCGATACCCGTACCGAAGGGCTGAACTTCCAGCAGCTGGTGCAGCAGGCCGTGGAGCGCAGCACCAACGTGCGGGCGCAGGAAAATTACGACAACGCCACCCGCCTGGATTCCGTGAGCAGCCAGCTGACGCTGGATAACGGGCTGGTGACGCTGAACCGCCTGCAGGGGCAGTCCGACGTAATGGCGATGACCGGCGAAGGTCAGCTCGATCTGCAGAAAGAGAACTGCGATATGCGCTTCAACGTGCGCGTGCTCGGCGGCTGGAAAGGGGAGGGCAAACTTATCGACCGCCTGAAACAGACCGCGATCCCGCTGCGTATCTACGGTGACTGGAAATCGCTGAGCTACAGCCTGCAGGTCGATCAGATCCTGCGCAAACAGCTACAGGATGAAGCGAAGCAGCGCCTCAACGACTGGGTTGAGCGTAATAAAGGCAGTAAAGACGGCAATGATGCCAAAAAGCTGCTCGATAAGCTGTAATTCCCAACACCGCGGCCCGGACGTTTCCGGGCTGCGTGCTTATCGTCAACGTCTGATCTCACGATGATGCCGGGTGGCGGCTACGCCTGACCCGGCCTGAGATGTGCGCAATATCATCCGTTTGCGTCGCCACTTAATGTAGGCCTGATAAGCGCAGCGCCATCAGGCAGTGTGGCGGCTGCGCCTGACCCGGCCTGGATTATACGGTGGGTGTCATACCCCGATTAGTTCGCTGCCCCGTAGGCCTGATAAGCGAAGCGCCATCAGGCAGTGTGGCGGCTGCGCCTGCCCCTGCCCCTGCCTGGATTATACGGTGGGTGTCATACCCCGATTAGTTCGCCATCCTGTAGGCCTGATAAGCGAAGCGCCATCAGGCAGTGTGGCGGCTACGCCTGACCCGGCCTGGATTATACGGTGGGTGTCATACCCCGATTAGTTCGCCATCCCGTAGGCCTGATAAGCGAAGCGCCATCAGGCATTAAACAGGATACCTGGCTATCAATTTTACGGCCCGGGATACCCCGGGCCGTTTTATATCTGACGATTACACCTCATAATCCAGCTCATCCTGCTTTACCGGCGGGACGATCTGCACCTTCTGCACCCGATGGCTGTCGACCTGCAGCGTGCGCAGGGTATAGCCGTCAATCTCAACAGTTTCCCCCACCTGCGGCACATGCTGCAAATACTCCATCAGCAGACCGGCAACGGTATGATACTCACGCTTATCATCCAGCGGCAGCGGAACGTACTGCACCAGGTCCTCCAGCGGCATATGACCGTTGACCGTCCACGTACCGTCCTGATGATGCTGGATATCGTGCCGGGCATCGATCTCCTCCACCTCATTGGGCAGATTACCGGCGATGGTTTCCATCACGTCGCTCAGGGTCACAATCCCCTCGACGGAGCCAAACTCATCGACCACAAAGGCAAAATGGGTGCGGGCCTGGCGAAACTGCTCAAGCGCTGAGAGAAGCGGCAGCCCCTCCGGGAAGACCAGCGGCTGACGTACCAGCGCTTGTAGATCCAGCGGCTCCTGGCGCAGAGACTGTTGAAGCAGGTCGATAACGTGAACCACCCCCAGCAGATCTTCATTATCCTTCCCGCCGGTGACCACCAGCCGGGTATGCTGATTTTTCTCCACCAGGCTGCGGATCTCCTCCTCCGGCGCGCTGAGATCGATGCGCTCGATATCATGGCGGGAGGTCATAATACTGCTGACGCTGCGCTGATTAAGGTTCAGCACCCGCTCAATCATCAACCGTTCCTGCGGATTAAACAGCGGGTGATGATCCTGATCGGCGACCAGCGACGCCGTGTCAGCATCCAGTTCAGCTTTTTCTTTCTGCCCGCTCAGCAGGTTCATCACCGCCTCGGTGGTGCGCTGACGCAGCGTCATATTGGCGGAGAGGAAGCGACGGCGGTTAAACTGCGCCAGTTGATTAAGCGCTTCAATCATGACCGAGAAGCCAATGGCCGCATATAAATAGCCTTTCGGAATAATAAAGCTGAAGCCTTCAGCAATCAGGCTGAAGCCGATCATCAGCAGGAAGCTCAGACAGAGGATCACGATGGTCGGATGGCTGTTGACGAAGCGCGTAAGGGCTTTGCTGGCCATCAGCATCAGGCTGATGGCGATGACCACGGCGGCCATCATCACCGCCAGGTGATCAACCATGCCGACGGCAGTGATCACCGAGTCGAGCGAGAAGATAGCATCAAGCACCACAATCTGTGCCACCACGGCCCAGAATTTCGCCCCTCGGCGCTGGGTAGGGTTATCACTGTCTTTCCCCTCCAGACGCTCATTAAGTTCGACGGTGGCTTTAAACAGCAGGAACAGGCCGCCGAACAGCATAATTAAATCGCGGGCGCTGAAGCTGAAGTCGTGAAAAACAATCAGCGGTTTGGTCAGAGTGACCAGCCAGGAGATAGAGGCCAGCAGCAGCAGGCGCATCACCATCGCCAGCAGCAGGCCGGTGATCCGCGCGCGGTCGCGCTGGGCGGGCGGCAGCTTTTCGGCGAGGATAGCGATAAAGACCAGGTTATCGATACCCAACACCAGTTCGATAACCACCAGCGTGACGAGACCTGCCCAGATTGACGGGTCGGCAATCCATTCCATAAGTATTTAAACCTGTACGACTGCGGTATGTGTTAGGACGATCATGGATAAGATGAGTCTAAAATGCAATAACGATGCGGATGTCACCCTGCCAGGGGTGGATATATTTTCAGCAGATTAAGCGAATCGATAAGAATTATGTTCCGGAAAAGAACAGTGGAAAAATAACACCATGGCGAGTGCTCTGGAATTAGCTTGCAGATATCAGAACTGCTTCCGCTGCGTTTCAGCGAGGCCGCAAAAGGGGCTTTTTAACATGGTTCGTTCCGGCGAGCGCTGATGCTCAGAGCTGGAGAAAGTGCAACGTCCGCTCACAAAATCGGCATAATTCATATTATGAAGTGAGTACGTAATAGGCATGATCGCAGATTTCTGGCGTGGTTTGCGGGTATTATGCCGCCATGGCTGGCGGTTTATGCTGAAATATATTTTCTGGATAAATTTATTATCTGAACCTATTCTTTCCGGGCATACGGACGGCGGCGCAGGGCTGACGCCTCTTTGGCCGCAGCGGACAGGCTTTTCAGCCATGTGGAGCGGCGCAAAGAAGCGAGCCGCTGAATAACCTGATGGAGAATAAGATTATTCTCACTTCAAACTGTTGATAAAAGAAAGTTGTGTGTATTCTTTAGGGTGACAGTGAATTTAAGAATTTGGCGGGCAGATGCCCGGGCAGTATCCGTGTATTATCAGTTTCAATGGATTTGTGACATGTACAATTTTGCAAAACCGCGTGTTTTGCAACCAAACAGGTGAAGATGAATATGGCGAATTTGAAAGCGGTTATTCCGGTCGCAGGACTAGGCATGCATATGCTGCCGGCCACAAAGGCAATTCCAAAGGAAATGCTGCCGATCGTTGATAAGCCAATGATTCAATACATTGTGGACGAAATTGTCGCCGCCGGGATCAAAGAGATTGTGCTGGTGACGCACTCCTCGAAGAATGCAGTAGAAAACCACTTCGACACCTCCTACGAGCTTGAAGCGCTGCTGGAACAGCGTGTGAAGCGTCAGCTGCTGGCGGAAGTGCAGGCGATTTGCCCACCGGGCGTGACCATCATGAACGTGCGCCAGGCGCAGCCGCTGGGCCTGGGCCACTCCATTCTCTGTGCCCGCCCGGTCATCGGGGATAACCCGTTTGTCGTGGTGTTGCCGGATATCATTCTCGACGGCGGCACTGCGGATCCGCTGCGCTATAACCTCGCCGCGATGATCGCCCGCTTTAACGAGACCGGCCGCAGCCAGGTACTGGCGAAACGCATGCCGGGGGATCTCTCCGAATACTCCGTGATCCAGACCAAAGAGCCGATGGTAGCCGAAGGGCAGGTGGCGCGTATCGTCGAGTTTATCGAAAAACCGGACGAGCCGCAGACCCTGGACTCCGATCTGATGGCGGTGGGGCGCTACGTGCTGTCGGCGGATATCTGGGCCGAACTGGAGCGTACCGAGCCGGGCGCATGGGGACGTATCCAGCTGACCGACGCCATTGCTGAACTGGCGAAAAAGCAGTCCGTCGACGCGATGCTGATGACCGGCGAAAGCTACGACTGCGGTAAGAAAATGGGCTACATGCAGGCCTTTGTTACTTACGGGATGCGTAACCTGAAAGAAGGCACCAAATTCCGCGAAAGTATTAAAAAATTGCTGGCCTGATTGCCAGCGTAGTGCCGGGGGGCAGGGCGAGAACATTCGTCCTGCCGCTCATAACGTTATGCAGAAATTATTCATAACGTGAATGTTATAACGATTGTAAAGAAACGTCTGGCTTCGGAGACTTCTGGTAGTTTGTCTCTGGGCTCTGTGGTGCAATGGTCGGAGTAGCGGCAATAATGCTTTATGAATAGTCACTTAGTGCGACAATTCTTAAAGCACAGGGAAAGCGGTCAACGTCAGTAAAAAATAAAACTTGACTGCGATCATGTTTCCGCTTTAAACATCTCACTTGCATGCATAAAAATGTGAAATGAATTGGCATGCGAGCTGGTACAGACATTACGGATAATCCCTGAGCACGGCAGTGGACATCATCGAAGGATCACAGGTATATGAACTGGCAACTCATCTCATTTTTTGGCGATAGCACCGTTTTGCTGCCCAGCGCAGCGGCGCTGTTTATTGTCCTGATGCTGCGTAAAACGTCGCGGTTGCTGGCGTGGCAGTGGAGTTTGCTGTTCGGCATCACCGGCGCCATCGTCTGCGCCTCTAAATTGGCCTTTATGGGCTGGGGCCTGGGGATACGCGAGCTGGACTACACCGGCTTTAGCGGTCACTCCGCGCTCTCCGCGGCCTTCTGGCCTATCTTCCTGTGGCTGCTTAGCGCGCGTTTTTCCGCGGGACTGCAAAAAGCAGCTGTCGCCACCGGCTATATTCTGGCCGTTGTGGTGGGGTATTCACGGCTTGTCATTCATGCGCATTCTGTTTCGGAAGTGATCGCGGGCCTATTGCTCGGTGCCGCTGGCAGCGCTTTATTCCTGCTGCTTCAAAAACGTACCACTCATCCGGAAAGCGTGAATATCTCATGGGGCGGGGTTGCATGCCTGGTGATGGTTCCGCTTATCCTTTTGCATAGTGGCAGCAAAGCACCGACTCAATCCCTGCTGGGACAAATCGCCACTGCGGTGGGACCGCTGGATAAACCCTTTACCCGAAACGATCTGCATAAGCAAGTGTGGTAATCGCCATTTGTTTTACCGGGGAAATTACGTTTTCGCCGGTTAATTAGGCAAATAAGAAAATAATCTACTATATACCGGTCAATTGATAATTCATATTTATGAAATAATGAAGTGCTACTACATTATCATTGAATATTTGCCTGGATATAGCGGTGCTAAGATGTTTCTTAAATGCGCTGAGAAAGCACCTTGAACTGAATCATGGTATATCCAGACACCCAGAAACTATTAGAAATTGTAGTTGACTATCACGCTATCATCTGATTTTTCAATGGCGTCGTCATTGCAGAAAAAATGTGTTTTTACAGTGAGTTAGTCGCTTTTGCGCTGTTATTGTAACATTGTACGGCTGATCACCAGCTGAAAGCAGTAAATAATCTTAATTGATAATATGCTTATTTTTTGCCAATAAAACACCAAGCGGCATTAATTGGCAGATATTCGGTCTCAAGACTCCCAATTGGGACCGAAATCCCGTAAACTTAACGCCGCTAAAATAAGGCCTGACCAATTATTCATCTACAGGTCGATAAAATATGCCAATCAGGAAGTCAGTGCGCTGGTAGCTGTTAAGCCAGGGGCGGTAGCGTCGCTGAAACCGCCCTCTGCAGCACGCAATGGACGATAGTAAAACGGCTGTTTTTATCGCCTGGCCTTAGGTGAGCATCATCATCAGGTGTCTAACATACTCATCTGGTGTCTTTTGAAGGTGGTCAGGATAGGCTGCTGAAATTGCCTGTGCATTAACTTTCCCGCCTCATCCATAGCCTGGATGATAAAATTCGCCTACATTGTGAGCTGGGCAGATGTTATAAGGGTGATAAGCAGCTTAGGGTAAATGTACTTGCCTCGTCGGTGTTGCCCAGTGAAGTCTACTGGTGCCGCGAGCGCTTTCTATCTTGGTATTCCCCTCATTCTCATTGAGATACGACAGCGGGGCTGAAAATGGATCTTGTACAATGATAAAAATTGCGCGCATTGCCGTGACGCTGGGGTTGCTTTCCTCTCTGGGAGCCCAGACTTACGCGGCTGGGTTAGTGGTAAATGATAACGATTTGCGAAATGATCTTGCCTGGCTTTCCGACCGTGGGGTCATTCATCTGAGCCTTTCGACGTGGCCGCTGAGCCAGGAAGAGATCGCCCGGGCGCTGAAAAAGGCCAAACCGTCCTATTCTTCTGAGCAAGTGGTGCTGGCCCGTATTAACCAGCGACTGTCTGCCTTAAAAGCTGATTTCCGGGTCACCGGTTACACCTCAACCGACCAGCCGGGCACTCCGCAGGGGTTTGGCCAGACGCAGCCGGCAGATAACTCGTTAGGTCTGGCATTCAACAACAGTGGCGAGTGGTGGGACGTACACCTCCAGGGCAACGTTGAAGGGGGAGAGCGGATCAGCAACGGATCGCGCTTCAACGCCAATGGCGCCTACGGTGCAGTGAAGTTCTGGAACCAGTGGCTCTCATTTGGCCAGATACCGCAGTGGTGGGGGCCTGGTTATGAAGGCAGCCTGATCCGCGGGGATGCAATGCGCCCGATGACCGGTTTTTTAATGCAGCGTGCCGAGCAGGCGGCGCCGGAAACCTGGTGGTTGCGCTGGGTGGGTCCATGGCAGTACCAAATCTCTGCCAGCCAGATGAATCAATATACTGCGGTGCCCCATGCCAAAATTATCGGCGGACGATTCACCTTTACACCGTTTCAGTCATTAGAATTAGGTGCATCGCGCATTATGCAGTGGGGCGGGGAAGGGCGCCCTGAATCATTCAGCAACTTTTGGGATGGATTAACCGGTAAAGACAATACCGCCGCAAACGATCCCAATGAGCCGGGTAACCAACTGGCAGGCTTTGATTTTAAGTTCAAGCTTGAACCGACTTTAGGTTGGCCTGTGAGCTTTTACGGACAAATGATCGGCGAGGATGAGTCTGGTTTCCTGCCTTCAGCAAATATGTTCCTCGGAGGGGTTGAGGGGCACCATGGCTGGGGTAAGGATGCGGTAAACTGGTATCTGGAAGCGCATGATACGCGCAGCAATATGAGTCGAACCAATTACAGCTATACCCACCACATCTATAAAGATGGTTATTACCAACAAGGGTATCCACTGGGCGATGCGATGGGCGGAGATGGTCAACTCATTGCCGGTAAGGTTGAGCTCATTACCGAAGATAACCAGCGCTGGAGTACGCGCCTCGTTTACGCCAAAGTTAACCCGGAGAATCAGTCGATCAACAAAGCGTTCCCTCATGCGGATACTCTGAAAGGTGTACAGCTGGGCTGGAGCGGAGATGTGTATCAGTCTGTTCGTCTGAATACTTCATTGTGGTACACCAACGCTAACAACAGCGACAGCGATGACGTTGGTGCCAGCGCAGGGATAGAAATACCGTTTAGTTTATAAGGCTGAATGCTGAAAACAGGGGAGAGCGGTGGTAGCGCTGCAGGATGCAGTCAGCTTTTTTCTCTCCACAAGCCGGCAGGGAAGTAACGGCGATGACAGCTGCTCAGGAATTGGCAAATTTTGATTTACTGATGATGTGACATTATGAAGAAAAAACTTGTTAGATTTTCGGCATTAGCGTTGGCGATTGGGTTTTTATCGGGTTGTACAATCATCCCTGGTCAGGGATTAAACAGTCTGCGTAAGAACGTAGTTGAGCTTCCAGATAGTGATTATGATTTGGATAAATTGGTTAATGTTTACCCCATGACGCCGGGGCTTATCGATCAGCTTCGCCCGGAAACCGTTCTTGCTCGCCCCAATCCGCAGCTGGATAATTTACTTCGTAGTTATGAATATCGCATTGGTGTGGGTGACGTACTGATGGTTACTGTATGGGATCATCCGGAATTGACTACTCCTGCGGGTCAATATCGTAGCGCCAGCGACACCGGTAACTGGGTTAATTCAGATGGTACAATTTTCTATCCATACATTGGAAAGCTTCAGGTTGCGGGTAAAACATTAAGTCAGGTACGGCAAGATATCGCCAGTCGATTGACCACTTATATTGAAAGTCCGCAGGTTGATGTAAGCGTTGCAGCGTTTCGATCGCAAAAAGCCTATGTAACAGGCGAAGTAGTTAAATCCGGTCAGCAGCCAATAACGAACATTCCACTAACTGTAATGGATGCGATAAATGCTGCAGGAGGACTTGCACCTGATGCCGACTGGCGTAATGTTGTATTAACCCATGATGGTAAGGATACAAAAGTATCGTTATACGCTTTAATGCAAAAAGGCGATTTGTCTCAAAATCATCTTTTATATTCTGGAGATATTCTGTTTGTTCCTCGTAATGACGATCTTAAAGTGTTCGTTATGGGTGAGGTAGGAAAACAAAGCACCATGAAAATGGATCGCAGCGGGATGACCTTAGCTGAGGCGATTAGCAATGCAGAAGGTATGTCTCAAGCATTTAGTGACGCTACAGGAGTGTTTGTAATTCGCCAGCTGAAAGATGATAAGAATGGGAAGATTGCGAACGTTTATCAACTAAATGCTCAAGATGCATCCGCCATGGTTTTAGGAACTGAATTTCAGTTACAACCATATGATATCGTGTATGTAACGTCTGCACCAATTGTGAGATGGAATAGAGTTATATCTCAATTGGTACCAACAATCACTGGGGTACATGATATGACTGAAACTGCAAAATTTATAAGAACTTGGAATTGATATGTTTGATTCAATTCTTGTTGTCTGTACAGGTAATATATGTCGTTCTCCGCTTGGGGAGCGATACTTAAGGAATGCTCTGCCGAATAAAAAAATAGATTCTGCAGGTACTGGGGCTTTAGTTGATCATGAAGCAGATTCAGCAGCGCAAAGAATTGCACAGCAAAATGGATTATCATTAGAAGGCCACAAAGCTAGGCAGTTCACATCATCCCTAGCCAGAAATTATGATCTAATTCTTGTCATGGAGCGAGAACATCTTGATAAAATTTCAAAAATTGCGCCCGAAGCTCGTGGTAAGACAATGTTATTTGGGCATTGGTTAGGACAAAAGGAAATTCCCGATCCTTATCGTAAAAGTGAAGAAGCTTTTGCTTTGGTGTTTCAATTAATCGAAAATACAGGTCAGCGCTGGGTTGAGAAACTAAGCGGTTAATAATCAGGAATCATTGCATGTCTCCAGTACTTAAACATAGCGTCACAAAAGATACGGATGAAATAGATATAGGCCGAATTATCGGTGAATTAATTGATCACAGAAAACTAATAATTTCTGTGACTGCATTATTCACCGTACTGGCCTTAGTATATGCGCTTTTTGCTACACCAATATATAAAGCTGATGCTTTAGTACAGGTCGAGCAAAAGCAAGGCAATGCTATTTTAAGCAATCTTAGCCAAATGCTTCCAAATAGCCAACCAATGTCAGCACCTGAAATTGCTCTTTTACAGTCAAGAATGATTTTAGGCAAAACGGTCGACGATTTGAATCTGCAGTCAAAAATTGAACCAAAGTATTTTCCTATTTTTGGGAAAGGTTTATCGAGGTTGATGGGGGAAAAAAATGGTACATTAGAAATCACAAGGTTATATATTCCAATAGTTGATAATGAGGCATCCGAATTAGAAATAGAAGTCAAAGATCAATCGCATTATTTTGTCAAATATAATAATAAAGTTATAGAAGGAACTGTTGGAATAGCAATAGATGAAGAAGGAGTTTCATTAAAAGTTTCTGAAATCTCGGCAAAACCAGGCAGTAGATTCACGGTCAAATATGAAGATAGACTAAAAGCGATTTCAGACTTACAAGATGTATTTACGGTAGCTGATCAAGGAAAAGATACTGGAATTCTCACACTTTCTTTAACGGGTGACAATCCAATTCTCATTCGCAAAATTGTCGATAGTATTGCACAAAATTATTTGTCACAAAATATTGCACGACAAGCTGCGCAAGATGAAAAAAGTTTGGAGTTTCTGAATATACAGCTGCCAAAGGTTCGTAAAGATCTTGATATTGCAGAGGACACATTAAATCAGTATAGAAGACAAAAAGACTCGGTAGATCTTTCTCTTGAGGCTAAATCTGTATTAGAGCAGATAGTTAATGTTGACAATCAACTCAATGAATTAACATTCAGGGAGTCTGAAATATCACAACTCTATACGAAAGAACATCCAACCTATAAAGCCTTACTAGAGAAAAGGAAAACTCTTCAAGACGAAAAAGAAAAATTGAATAACAAAGTTTCAGCTATGCCAAAAACTCAACAAGAAATATTAAGATTGAGTAGAGATGTTGAGTCGGGGCAGGCTGTTTATATGCAATTATTAAATCGACAACAAGAGCTTAATATTGCAAAATCAAGCGCGATTGGTAATGTTAGAATTATTGATACAGCCATTACGCAAACTAAACCAGTAAAGCCAAAGAAAATACTAATTGTCTTGATCGGGGTATTTCTTGGATTTGCTACTTCAGTAGGAATAGTATTATTACGCGTGTTCTTAAGACGTGGGATTGAGAATCCGGAGCAGCTTGAAGAGTTAGGCATAAACGTATATGCGAGTATACCTGTGTCTGAAACATTCGCTAAAAGAATGGTTCAAACGCCATCTTGGAAAAAAAATCGAAATAAAGATACTTATGGTTTTCTAGCGATTGAAAACCCGGCTGATCTTGCAATTGAAGCAATTCGAGGTTTAAGAACTAGTCTTCACTTTGCAATGATGGAGGCTAGAAACAATGTATTAATGATTTCTGGAGCTAGTCCAAATGCTGGTAAGACGTTTGTTAGTACAAACTTAGCTGCAATTATTGCGCAAGCAGGAAAAAAAGTTTTATTAATAGACACAGATATGCGTAAAGGCTATACCCATAAATTATTTGAAGTTTCAAATGAATATGGGCTCTCTGATTTTCTATCTGGTAAAAATGATTTACCAAAGTCAGTAAAAAAAATAAAGAATGTAGAATTCGATTTCATATCTCGTGGAGTTGTTCCTCCTAATCCAGCTGAACTGTTGATGCATAGACGATTTGGCGAGTTAATTACTTGGGCGAGCAATAATTATGATATTGTTATATTAGATACACCACCTATACTAGCTGTTACCGATGCAGCCATCATTGGTCATTATGCTGGGACAACTTTGCTAATAGCGCGATTTGAACAAAACACGCCCAAAGAAATTGAAGTGAGTTATAAGCGTTTTGAGCAAAGTGGCGTAATTGTTAAAGGCTGTATTCTTAATGGTGTTGTCAAAAAAGCAAGTAGTTACTATGGCTATGGTTATAATCATTATGGATATTCATATAAAGATTCTTAATATATGATTTTTAAAGCCGACATTTATTGTCGGCTTTACAGTTATTAACAATAAGTAAAAATTAATATTATAAAACTCAATTTGCGAGAAAATAATATGACACCATTTGGGCGGAATTTTATAGTAAGCATTACGCTTGCTATCACAGACTTAATAAGCTTTATTATATCGCTTTATCTGGCAATTGGTATATTAAATCTTACGGCAAGTAATTCTTTTGAATCCATACATGTTAACCAAATAAAAGGATGGGTTTTTCTTCACTGGATTCTTGCATTTTGTTGTGTTGCTTGGTACTCAGTCAGGCTTAGACATTATTTTTATCGTAAAACGTTTTGGTTTGAATTGAAAGAGATATTACGGACTTTAATTATTTTTGGTGTTATTGAAATAGCTGTAATGGCTTTCACAACATGGTCATTCTCTAGATTCTTGTGGATTTTGACTTGGGTTTTTGTATTGCTGCTGGTGCCTGTTTTTCGCATGACGGCCAAGCGTATTCTAGATTCATTAGGCCTGTGGCGGCGCGAAACTTGGATCATAGGTAATGGTCCAAATGCGCAGGAGGCTTTTAAAGCAATAAGTAGCGAGAGAAATCTGGGGCTTGAAATAGTCGGCTTTATTGCGAGCGATGATCATGAAACAAACAAATCGATTATTAACAATATACCAGTCTTACCAAATGATATAGAATGGCTAAAAAATAAAAATAAAAATACCCAATTTATCGTTGCTGTTGAATCTTCACAAAGTGAAATAAGAAATACATGGCTACGGAATTTTATGATTAAAGGCTATCGCTACGTATCAGTCATACCAACACTGCGTGGTATGCCTTTGGATAGCACAGATATGTCGTTTATTTTTAGCCACGAAGTTATGATTTTCAGAGTTCAGCAAAATTTGGCAAAATTGTCATCAAGACTTATAAAAAGAATATTTGATATTATAGGCTCAATTTCAATAATAATTTTGCTTTCGCCAATATTAATCTAT
>OKJQ01000053.1_pt1 | contig 57977 bp, 59 predicted proteins | sample 1610531 | NCBI WGS metagenome assembly OKJQ01 (sample SAMN04436658, study PRJEB24849) | human gut metagenome | biome: human gut; feature: NICU; material: stool | host: Homo sapiens | place: USA: Saint Louis, MO | collected 2010-06-01 | reverse complement strand
ATACCTGCCTGTCACGCAGGGGGTCGCGGGTTCGAGTCCCGTCCGTTCCGCCACTTATTAAGAGCCCTGAGCATTTGCTCAGGGCTTTTTTGTTTGATCTGTTCTCTATTATTGCTAATTCAGCAAAAATCCTCTGCATTAATCGCTCTTTTTCCCCTCCACACCATCAGCCATAATTTCATCCGTTAACCGAAATGAAGAAATAACGAGGAAAATCATGGCAATCCCTGCATTTGGTCTTGGCACCTTCCGTCTGAAAGATGATGTTGTTATCGCATCCGTAAAAACCGCGCTGGAGCTGGGCTATCGTGCTATCGACACCGCGCAAATCTATGACAACGAAGCCGCGGTGGGTCAGGCTATCGCCGAAAGCGGCGTGCCGCGTGATGAGCTGTTCATCACTACCAAAATCTGGATCGAGAACCTGAGCAAAGACAAACTCATCGCCAGCCTGCAAGAAAGTCTGCAGAAGCTGCGCACGGACTATGTTGACCTGACGCTCATCCACTGGCCGTCACCGAACGATGCGGTTGCCGTTGAAGAGTTTATGGCAGCCCTGATGGAAGCGAAGAAGCTGGGTCTGACCCGTCAGATTGGTATCTCCAACTTCACTATTCCACTGATGGAGCGCGCGATTGCCGCCGTTGGCGCTGAAAACATTGCGACCAACCAGATTGAACTCTCGCCGTATCTGCAAAACCGTAAAGTCGTCGACTGGGCACGTGAGCACGGCATCCACATCACCTCTTACATGACGCTGGCTTATGGTAAGGCGCTGAAAGATGAAGTGATTGCCCGTATCGCGGCGAAACATAATGCGACTCCGGCGCAGGTTATCCTGGCATGGGCGATGGGCGAGGGGTACGCGGTGATCCCGTCCTCGACGAAGCGTGATAACCTGGCCAGCAACCTGAAGGCGCTGGATCTGCAGTTGGAAGATGAAGATCGACAGGCGATCGCTGCGCTGGATTGCAACGATCGGCTGGTGAGCCCGGAAGGTCTGGCGCCACAGTGGGATTAATCACTCGCTACCGGTATGCCGTTCGCCCTGCCGCCCGAGAAGGTATTACGACAGCTCCTTCGGGAGCTGTTTTACGTGGTCGCTCAGAAAATCAATAAATGCCCTGATGCGAGTGCTGACCGCCCGGTCGCTGTAATAGACGGCACTGAAAGGCATTTCCACCGGTAAGCGCTTATCGGCCAGTAGCTCGACAAACTCTCCGCTGGCAATCTCTTTATCCACCATGTAATCCGACAGGCAGGCAATACCGTTGCCGGTCAGGCACAGCTGCTTGAGCGTTTCGCCGCTATTGGATGACACCGCCGCTTCGATCTCTAACAGCTGGCCATCGCAACAGGAGACCGGCCAGGTATTCAGCGATACCGGCTCGGTGAAGCCGAGGCAGTGATGCTGTTTCAGATCGGACGGATGCTGCGGCATACCGTAGCGCGCGACATAGTCGGGCGAGGCGACGATCTTACGATAGCTGGTAAACAGCGGTCGGGCGCGCAGGCTGGAATCCGTTAAGGTCCCGGCCCGAATGGCCACATCCACTTTCCGTTCAATCAGATTGATAAACGTCTCAGACGAGACGAGCGACAGCGTCATTTCCGGGTAGCGCTCGCGAAATGGCTTCACCAGCGGCATGAGAAAATGCAGAATCACCGGCGTCGCGGCATCTACCCGCAGCAGGCCCCGCGGCGTCGTGCGCGTCTCCAGCAGATCGTTCTCTGCCGCCGCCATTTCCTGCAAGACCACCTGCATCCGGCGAAAGTAGCGCTCGCCTTCTTCTGTCAGGCTGAGCTGGCGGGTGGTCCGATTGAGCAGGCTTACGCCTAGCTTTGATTCCAGCTTTTTGACCGCCCGGCTGACGGCGGAGTTGGCCTGTCCGAGCTGCTCGGCCGCCCGGCTGAAACTCCCGCTTTCCACCACCGCCACAAAGATGGCGATCTCCTCTGATGTGGCTCTCATTATTGCACCTATAGCAAAATTCTATTGATACTTTGATAGTTTTTGTTATTTATACAACCCTTCATACTACGTGTCATCTTAATCCTGATGCTACGGAGTAAATTATGCCACTGGCGCTATTTGCCTTAACCATCGGTGCCTTCGCAATTGGCACCACTGAATTTGTGATTGTCGGCCTGGTCCCGACCATTGCTCAGCAACTCTCTATCTCTCTGCCTTCGGCGGGACTGCTGGTCTCTATCTACGCGCTGGGCGTGGCGATCGGCGCCCCGGTACTGACGGCGTTGACCGGGCGTATGCCGCGTAAACAGCTGCTGCTGGCGCTGATGGTGCTGTTTACGGCGGGTAACATACTGGCCTGGCAGGCCCCTGGCTATGAAACGCTGATCCTGGCGCGACTGCTGACTGGTCTGGCGCACGGCGTGTTCTTTTCTATCGGCTCGACAATCGCCACCAGCCTGGTGGCAAAAGAGAAAGCAGCCTCGGCCATCGCCATTATGTTCGGTGGCCTGACGGTCGCGCTGGTGACCGGCGTTCCCTTTGGCACCTTTATTGGCCAGCATTTCGGCTGGCGGGAAACCTTCCTCGCGGTATCGATTCTCGGGGTGATTGCGCTAATCAGCAGTCTGCTTCTGGTGCCGAATAATATTCCGGGCCGCGCCAGCGCCAGCCTGCGCGATCAGCTTAAAGTATTAACCCATCCGCGCCTGCTGATGATCTACGCCATTACCGCGCTGGGCTATGGCGGCGTGTTTACCGCTTTTACCTTCCTGGCGCCGATGATGCAGGAGCTGGCCGGCTTCAGCCCGTCAGCGGTGAGCTGGATCCTGCTGGGCTATGGTGTCTCGGTGGCTATAGGTAACGTGTGGGGCGGCAAACTGGCCGATAAGCATGGCGCCGTCTCCGCGCTGAAGTTTATCTTCGCTGCGCTGGTTGTGCTGCTGCTGGTCTTCCAGCTGACCGCCAGCGTTCACTATGCCGCGCTGGCGACAGTGCTGGTGATGGGCGTTTTCGCCTTCGGCAACGTGCCGGGTCTGCAGGTCTATGTGGTGCAAAAAGCAGAGCAGTATACCCCGGGGGCTGTCGACATCGCTTCCGGCCTGAATATTGCCGCCTTCAATATCGGTATCGCGCTGGGGTCGATCGTCGGCGGACAGACGGTCGAACGGTACGGTCTGGCGCAGACGCCGTGGATTGGCGCGATGATTGTGCTGGTCGCTTTGCTGTTGGTGGTTCTGAGCGGACGTTTAGATAAATTGCCACGCCGTTCGGCAGCGCTTTCTCCCGAAGGCTAAGGGTTTCTCGCAATTTGCATTGAAAGTGTATGGGAAAATCCCTATAACAGAATAACCAGTCGTCGTCGGGCTGGTTTCTGTTATCGAGGATTAATGCCCAAATTGCGAAAGAACACCTACGCCATGCGCTATGTCGCCGGACAACCTGCGGAGAGAATATTGCCTCCGGGGGCGTTTGCGGGCGTAAGTCCGGTTTATCCCGCCGGTACGCCATTAAGCAGCGATGAGAAGATCCGCGTGCTGGTATGGAATATCTTCAAGCAGCAGCGCGCAGAGTGGCAGTCGGTCCTCAAAAATTTCGGCAAAGATGCGCATTTGGTCCTGTTGCAGGAGGCGCAAACCACCCCAGAACTGGTCCGGTTCGCGACTTCAAACTATCTGGCCGCCGATCAGGTGCCGGCGCTGGTATTGCCGCAGCATCCTTCCGGCGTAATGACGCTGGCCTCCGCGCACCCCATCTATTGCTGTCCGCTGCGCGAGCGCGAGCCTATTTTGCGATTGCCGAAATCGGCGTTAGTGACCGTTTATCCGCTGCCGGATGCGCGGTTGTTGATGGTAGTCAATATCCATGCCGTCAACTTTAGCCTTGGCGTCGACGTCTACAGCAAACAGCTGCTGCCAATTGGCGATCAGATCGCCCATCACAGCGGGCCGGTGATCATGGCCGGCGACTTCAATGCCTGGAGCCGGCCGCGGATGAATGCGCTGTACCGCTTTGCGCGTGAGATGTCGTTACGCGAAGTTCGTTTCTCAGACGATCAGCGCCGCCGCGCGTTTGGTCGTCCCCTCGATTTTGTGTTCTACCGTGGGTTAAGCGTGCACGATGCTTCCGTGCTGGTGACCCGCGCCTCCGACCACAACCCGCTACTAGTCGAATTCAGTCCCGGCAAGCCTGATTAATTTAAGGTTGGTCAGGCCTGCCATGGGGCAGGCCTGCGCATGCATGGTGCTGCCTTTTATTACTCAAAAAAAACCGTAAGGACAAGACAACATGACAACACGCTCTCACCATGACAACGTCGAAAAGCAGTTCGGCTCCCAGGCCAGCGCCTATCTGACCAGCACCGTACACGCCTCTGGTCGCGATCTGCAGCGGCTGGCGGAACGGCTGGCTGATTTTCCTCAGGCGAAAGTGCTGGATATGGGCTGCGGGGCAGGGCACGCCAGCTTTACCGCGGCGGGACAGGTTGCCGAGGTGACCGCCTATGATTTATCGAGCCAGATGCTGGAGGTCGTTGCCGCCGCGGCAAAGGAGAAAGGTTTTAGCAATATCGTGACCCAGCAGGGGTACGCCGAAACGCTGCCGTTCGCTGATGCCAGCTTTGATGTGGTGATTAGCCGCTACTCCGCGCACCACTGGCATGACGTTGGCCAGGCGCTGCGTGAGGTGAAACGTGTTCTCAAGCCGGGCGGGGTGATTATCGTGATGGACGTGATGTCGCCGGGTCATCCGGTACGTGATGTCTGGCTGCAGACGGTGGAAGCCCTGCGCGACACCTCGCATGTGCGTAATTATTCCAGCGGCGAGTGGTTGACGCTGGCGACTGAAGCGGGGCTGGTGGTTAACCAGTTGTTGACCGATCGCCTGCCGCTGGAGTTCAGTTCATGGGTGGCGCGGATGCGTACTCCTGAGCCGCTGGTGGAGGCGATTCGCTTATATCAGCAGAGCGCTTCGGCGGAGGTCAAAGCGTACTTCGAGTTACAGGAGGACGGATCGTTTACCAGCGATACCATTCTGTTCGAAGCGCATAAAGCGGTTTAATTTAGGCAACAAAAAAGGCACCGGGGAAGTCGGTGCCTTTTTGTCGAACCAGAGGTATCAGGACTCTGGTCGATCGCTGTTTTTCACAAACAACGTTAGCTGATCGCCTGGGCGCAGGTTGTCGGTATCGCTGTTCCAGCGCATCACGTCGCGAATATTAACGCCGTGACGTTTGGCGATGCTCGACAGCGAATCGCCTTTACGAACGCGATAGGTGATGCTATCGCTGTTGTTCGCCAGACGCTGGGCGCTGCTGCCAGCGCCAATAACCAGATTCTGCCCAACCTTTAATCCAGAGCCGCGCAGGTTATTCCACTGCTGCAGATCGCGGGTCGTCACACCAAGACGGGAAGCTATCCCGGAAATGGTGTCGCCGGAACGCACCTTATAGCTACGGCTGGTCAGCGGCGTATTGTCCGCGAGCTGCGTCGGCTGCACGGCGGCAATGTCGCCAGAGGCCAGCGATTCACGCAGCTGTGCGGCGTGCTTCTGCGGCACCATGACGTACTTTGGCCCGCTCGCGCCCAGCGTTGACCCTTTTACGCCCGCATTGAACGTCTTCAGCTTGCTGACCGGCATACCGGCCATGTCCGCGAGCTGAGAAATATCAACCGGACTGTCGAGGCGAACGCGCGCCAGCGCACGGCTTTCATCAGCCGTAGGCAGCTTTACGCCGTAACGTTTGCTGTTTTTGAGAATGTCGCTCAATGCCAGCATTTTCGGGACGTAGATTTTCGTTTCATGCGGCAGAGACAGCGACCAGAAATCGGTGGGTTTGCCACGCGAACGGTTCGCTTTTACTGCCTTCATGACCCGGCCTTCGCCGCTGTTATAGGCTGCGACCGTTAACAACCAGTCGCCGTCGAACATTTTGTTCAGACGTTGCATCATGTCCAGCGCCGCGGTAGTAGACGCGACGACATCACGACGCGCATCGTAACTGCGGGTCTGTTTTAAACCATAATTGCGCCCTGTGCTCGGAATGATCTGCCAAATGCCTGCGGCATTGGCGCCAGACGTCGCGTGTGGGTCAAAAGCGCTCTCCACTATGGGTAGTAATACCAGTTCCATTGGCATGTTACGTTTCTTAACCTGCCCGGCTATCCAGTACATATACGGCTCTGCCCGTAAAGTTACATCGTGGAGATAGCTCTTATTTCTTAAGTACTTCTGTTTCTGTTCGCGAATCCGGGGATTATCCGGTATTCCCATCTTTAGCTCGTCGCCTATGGAAGTCCACAGATCCTGGTCTTGCGCGTAGAAGGTTCCATCATCTAACCAGCGCGCTTGACTTGTGAACTTGCCTGCTTCCCCTTGACCAGCCGCAGAAAGGCTCTGTGCTCGCTGTTCGACGGTGCCATCGTGCTTAGACGCCTGGCACCCCACCAGCAGGACAGAGGCGAGTAATATCGCTCGTGCCTTCATGTGTGTGTCAATAGTTGCTTAAAAGACGACCAAGGATAACGGCGAAGTTGGCCGATGACAAGAATTAAATATCAGAAGTCATCTTTCTTTGACCTTAACCATGCAAATCGCGCCACAGAGTGTTGCAAATTTGTTTCTTTGTTAATTTTGTCAATTAAATCAATATCATTTACGCGTAAAAATAAATTTATACGCCGCTCATTTTTCAGAGTTACGGGTAGTGTTTTTTGTTTTTTTGCACGTAACTCATTAACTTTATGATAGTAATCGTTTATGTCCCTATCATCTGGCAGGATACTCAATGCAAACTTCATATTCGCTAACGTATATTCATGTGCGCAACATATGAGGGTTTCTTCAGGAAGGGCGTTAATTTTCATAAATGATTGATACATCTGCTCTGCTGTACCTTCGAACAGCCTTCCGCAGCCGCCGGAAAACATCGTATCGCCACAGAACAGATAAGGTTCGCTGTAGTAACAGATATGTCCTAATGTGTGACCTGGCGTAGAGAAAATGGAAAAATCGTGCCCGAGAATTGACAGCCGATCGCCATCGCCTACCACCTGAGTGACGCCTTTATCCTGGGTTTCCGCCGGCCCGTAAACCACTATAGAAGGGAATTTTTCACGTAATTGTTTTACGCCGCCGACGTGATCCTGATGATGATGGGTCAATAAAATAGCCTCGAGCTGCCACTGGTTTTCCTCGATGGCCGCCAGAACCGGCGCGGCTTCGCCTGGATCTACGATGATGCAGCGGCCGTTATTCTCACTGAGAACCCAGATGTAGTTGTCCTGAAACGCGGGAATACTGATAAGATTCATAAATTACCTCTAAAGCGTAGCGGAAGGTGGCAATGAAGCCGGCAAGGATACCTCACACAGTGACAGCGCCTGAGCATTGGTCCAGTATGCCGTGGGGCGAATACTATCGCGAAACGCTGGAGCAGCAGATGAAACCGTGGCTGGCTAAATTATATGGCTTTCATCTGCTTAAGATTGGCAATCTGAGCGCGGAAATCAATACCGAAGCTTGCGCCATCTCGCACCAGGTGAATGTCTCGCTGGCGGGAAATCCAATGCAGGTCCGGGCTGACCCGCTGCATTTACCCTTTGCCGAAAAGTCCGTTGACGCCTGCCTGCTGGCGCACACCCTGCCGTGGTGTAGCGATCCGCATCGTCTGCTGCGGGAAGCCGATCGTGTACTGATCGATGATGGCTGGATGATCCTGACCGGGTTTAATCCGGTCAGCCTGATGGGGTTGCGTAAGCTGGTGCCGGTCCTGCGCAAAGGAACGCCTTATAATAGCCGTATGTTTACGCTGATGCGCCAGCTGGACTGGCTGGCGCTGCTCAACTTTGAAGTGCTGCACTATGGACGTTACCAGGTTTTGCCCTGGTCGCGCCATGGCGGCAAATTGTTGAGCACCCATCTGCCGGCGCTGGGCTGTTTGCAATTGATTGTCGCCCGCAAACGGACCATTCCGCTGACGCTCAATCCGATGAAATCCGGCAAAGCGAAAACTCAGCTGCGGCCGGCGGTGGGCGCCACCCGGCAGTGGCGCAAAGGGCAGAATTAACTCTCAGGCAGGTAGCCGACATCGTCCAGTGTGGGGTGGGAGGCCGCCGCGCGCGCCAGCTCGTCGCAGCGTTCATTTTCAGGATGGCCGGCGTGGCCCTTTACCCATTCCCATTTAATTTTATGCTGGCCAAGCGCGGCGTCCAGCCGCTGCCAGAGGTCGACATTTTTCACCGGCTTTTTCTCTGCCGTTTTCCAGCCGCGCTTTTTCCAGTTGTGGATCCACTGGGTGATCCCCTGACGAACATACTGGCTGTCAGTGCTGAGCACCACTTCGCAATGCTCTTTTAACGCTTCCAGGGCAACAATTGCCGCCATCAGTTCCATGCGGTTATTGGTGGTCAGACGGTAGCCAGCGCTGAAGGTTTTTTCGTGCTGGCGGTAGCGCATGATGGCGCCGTAGCCGCCAGGTCCTGGATTACCCAGGCAAGAGCCGTCGGTGAAAATTTCTACCTGTTTGAGCATCTCTGGTAGACTTCCTGTAATTGAAATCGATTTGTAAACGATAAGTCTGACATAAATGACCGCTATGAGCACTGCAATTACGCGCCAGATTGTTCTCGATACCGAAACCACCGGTATGAACCAGATCGGGGCACACTACGAAGGACACAAGATCATTGAGATCGGCGCCGTGGAGGTGATCAACCGCCGCCTGACCGGTAACAATTTTCACGTCTATCTGAAGCCCGATCGGCTGGTGGATCCTGAAGCATTCGGCGTACACGGGATCGCCGATGAGTTTCTGCTGGATAAACCTACCTTTGCCGACGTGGCTGATGAGTTTATGGATTACATCCGCGGCGCGGAGCTGGTGATCCATAACGCCTCGTTCGATATCGGCTTTATGGATTATGAATTCAGTAAGCTAAACCGCGGCATCGGAAAAACCGAGACCTTTTGTAAAATCACCGACAGTTTGGCGCTGGCGCGGAAAATGTTTCCTGGCAAGCGCAACAGCCTCGATGCGCTATGTTCGCGTTACGAAATAGACAACAGCAAGCGTACGCTGCACGGGGCGTTGCTCGATGCCCAGATCCTTGCCGATGTCTATTTGATGATGACCGGCGGCCAGACTTCGATGGCGTTCTCTATGGAAGGCGAAAGCCAGCAGCAGGCGGGAGAGATGGGAATTCAGCGCGTCGTCCGCGCCGGCAGTCAGTTACGCGTGGTTTATGCCTCAGATGAAGAACTGGCGAACCATGAATCCCGCCTCGACCTGGTACAAAAGAAAGGCGGAAGCTGCCTGTGGCGTGCCTGATAGCCACTAAAATGAATTAAAAGTAGGCGGTTGGGTGATTTTTGCAGCAAACGATTCAAAATGGTAGAAAAAGCGTTGACGGGGTAGAGGGGAATCCGTAATATTCGCCTCGTTCCCAACGGAACAACAACGCGGAGCGGTAGTTCAGTCGGTTAGAATACCTGCCTGTCACGCAGGGGGTCGCGGGTTCGAGTCCCGTCCGTTCCGCCACTATTCAGAAAGCCTGAATCAGCAATGATTCAGGCTTTCGTCGTTTTCGTCGCCGAATTTCAGCGCGCCTCTTGTTCCTCCTGCATGCACTGCATAAATACCCGCATCGCCGGACTGATAGCCTTCCCGGCATGGTGGGCGCAGAGCGCATGGATCGTCAATGGCGTCTCGCTGAATGGCAGCTCAACCAGCGTCCCGCGCTTGAGCTCGTCCTCCACCGCAAAGCGTGGCAGAAAACTCACTCCCAGATTTCCCGCCACGCACTGCTTGATACTCTCAATACTCCACAGCTCAATGGTGTTCTCCAGAGTAATTTCGCGCTGGCGCAGGGTGCTTTCAAAAATCTGCCGGAACACGCACTGGGGTTCGTTGATGATAAAGCTCAGCGGGATATGCTGCCGCGGGCGCATGAAGTCTACCGGCGCCTGCTCGACCGATGCGACCAGCGTCAGCGACTGCTGGCCAAGCTCCATTATCGTGAGCGCGTCATCGTTACCCACCCGGTAAAACACCCCCAAATCGACCTCGTCGGCAAGCAACGCATCGCGGATGCTGTAGCAGTTGAGCGACTGCAGCGACAGGCGCACTTTCGGAGCGCGTTGCTTAAAACGCTGCAGCACCCGCGGCATTTTATACGCCAGCAGCGTTTCGCCAGTGGCGACGCGAAGTTCGCCGCCGGGCTCATCGTCCTGGCGTGCCGCCTGACGAATCGAGGCCATCACTTTAGTCAGGTCGTAGACATGCGGCAGGACCTTCTTACCGGCGGCGGTGAGACACATCCGCCGGCCGATTTTCTCAAACAGCGGAATGGCAAGCTCCTGCTCCAGCTGCTGGATATGAAAAGTCACGGTGGACTGAGTGCAGCATAGTTTCTGCGCCGCGCGCAGAAAGGAACCTTCTTCGACAACAGTTTTGAAGGTGATGAAGCGTCGCAGATCCATATTTCCTCTTTGTATCGATATTATCGAAGCGAGAATGAAAAAATATTCATTTTTTTAAATTATCAGCTTCGGGTAGTGTCTGCCAGACAAGAGGAGAAAACCCGTGACACCTACCCTGATTAGCGCCTTTTTAACTTACACTTTGATCACCGCCCTGACACCCGGGCCCAACAATATCCTGGCGCTGAGCAGCGTCACCTCCCATGGTCTACGCCGCAGCCTGCGGGTGCTGGCCGGGATGAGCGTCGGGTTTATTATCACTATGTTGATTTGCGCGGCTTTAACCTTTTCGCTGGTTGAACTCGACTCACGCTTTACCCTGGTATTGGGATGGATTGGCGCGGCGTACATCCTGTGGCTGGCCTGGCAGATTGCCAAAAGCAAACCGGCGACAGGGACGCCGAGTGTAGAACCGGTAGGCTTTTGGGCGAGTCTGGGGCTACAGTTCGTCAACGTTAAAATTATTCTGTATGGCATCACCGCGCTTTCTACCTTTGTTCTGCCCGTTACTCGCGAGCCTGTTTGGCTTATCAGCGTGAGTCTGCTGCTGGCGGCGATTGGCGCGCTGGGAAATCTGTGCTGGGCGCTGGCGGGGCATCTGTTTCAGCGCCTGTTTTTGCTGTACGGGCGGCAACTGAACTGGATGCTGGCAGCGTTATTGGTCTACTGTGCTGTGCGGATCGTGGTGGAATAAAAAGGGAGCGCAGCGGCTCCCGAAGGGTGATTAGCCGATCGTGAAAGGATCGGCATCGCGCCAGGCGGGGAATTTTTCACGATATTCCTGAAGGGCGCTCAGCGACAGCTCGGCATCAAGACGAGTGGCCTGATGCGGATCGGCGGTGGCGATAATCTCCCCCTGGGGATTGATAATCCGACTATCGCCGCGGTAATGATGGCCGTTGCCGTCAGTGCCAACCCGGTTACAGCCGGCGACATAGGCCTGGTTTTCAATCGCGCGGGCGATCAGCAGCGACTGCCAGTGCAGCGAGCGCGGCGCCGGCCAGTTGGCGACATACAGCGCCAAATCATAGTCGTTCTGATTACGCGACCATACCGGAAAGCGCAGGTCGTAACAGACCAGCGGCAGGATCCGCCATCCACGCCATTCAAAGACCACGCGCTGGTTTCCGGCCTCATAGTGATGATGTTCATCGGCCATACGGAACAGGTGCCGTTTATCATAATGGTGCACCGTACCGTCAGGCTCGACCAGCAGGAAGCGGTTAACAGCGCCGTGTTCAGTTTGCAGCGCAGCGCTGCCGGCAATCAGCGCCTGGGATTGCGCAGCCCGGGCATGCATCCACTCCACCACGTCGGCCTCGGGTAAAGACTGTTTTGCCGCTTCCATGGCAAAGCCGGTGGTAAACATCTCTGGTAAAACAATCACATCGCGCCCGGTGATTCCTTCCAGTTGGCGATCAAAATGGCGCAGGTTGGCAGGGCCGTCCATCCAGACCAGCGGTTGTTGCAACAGCGAAATTTTCAGGCCAGGCACAATGGTCAACTCCATTCTCATGAGGGGGTTAGGTTAACTGTAACACCATATCAGCCGCGCGGCGGTCCGCGGAATATTTTGTTAAAAAAATGCTACTGATGGAAACGAAAGGGGGAGGAGAGGGCGAAAAAAAGGCGGGGAAAGTTCCCCGCCCGGCGTGTGATGTGGTAGTGGTTTTATTATGCAGCTTCAACTTTACGAACTTTTTCCGGCAGCTTTACCGGCTTTGTCGCCAGCTCCTCTGGCGCAAAGTCGTCGACGTTAATGCTGCGCAGACGGCTATGCTCTGCACGGGTAAGAATGGCGGCCTCATCCTGACTGATTAATCCTTTGGCCAGCGCGTTGTGGGCCAGCTCATCCAGACGGGTGAACGGCAGATTTTTACCCAACTCTTTGCAGATCCGCTGGTGGATAGGATCGGCCGCCATCACTTCCAGCAGGGCCTCTTCCAGCAGGCCTACCGGGTTATGCTCGCTCGGCGTCAGGTACTGACCGCGACCGATGCGGGAGCGCGTGGCGCTGGGCACCTGCAGAATTTTGGCGACCTGGTGGTCCAGCCTATCCGACGGCGCATGATGATGACGGCCGGTCGGGAAGATGACCAGGCGCATTACGCCTGCCACCAGACGGTTCGGGAAATTGTCCAACAGATCGTCAATGGCTTGCTCGGCCTGGTGCAGCGCGTCCTGTACCCCCCAGTGAACCAGCGGCAGATCGGCTTCATTGCGTCCTTCATCGTCATAGCGTTTCAGCACCGCCGAGGCCAGGTACAGCTGGCTTAACACATCTCCCAGACGGGCGGAGATACGTTCGCGTCGCTTGAGGCTGCCGCCGAGCACCGCCATTGAGACGTCTGACAGCAGTGCCAGGTTGGCGCTCAGACGATTCATTTGCTGATAGTAGCGACGGGTGGCGTCACGAGTCGGCGCGCTGCTGGTGCGCCCGCCGGTCAGGCCCAGCCAGAAACTCCGCACTTTATTACTGCCGACATGGCCGATGTGTTTGAACAGCAGCTTGTCATAGGCGTTCAGGTCATTATTCTGCGCGGCGGCCATCTCCTCCAGTACGTACGGATGGCAGCGAATCGCCCCCTGACCGAAGATCATCATGCTGCGGGTCAAAATGTTTGCGCCTTCCACGGTGATGGCGATAGGCGCGCCCTGATAGGCCCGGGCGAGGAAGTTGCCTTCGCCCAGCATAATGCCTTTCCCGCCGGTAATATCCATCGCGTCGATAATGGAGCGCTGGCCGCGGTGGGTGCAGTGATATTTCACGATAGCGGACAGCACTGCAGGTTTCTCGCCGAGCATGATGCCGTAGGTGATCAGCGACGCCGCAGCGTCCATCACATAGGCGTTACCGGCGATACGCGCCAGCGCCTCTTCAATCCCTTCCATTTTGCCGATGGAGATTTTGAACTGGCGGCGAATATGGGCGTAAGCGCCAGTCGCCATGGCAACGGATTTCAGACCACCGGTGGCGTTGGACGGCAGAGTAATACCGCGGCCGACCGATAGACATTCAACCAGCATGCGCCAGCCCTGACCGGCCATGCTTGGGCCGCCGATGATGTAATCGATAGGCACGAAGATATCTTTGCCGCGGGTTGGACCGTTCTGGAACGGCACGTTCAGCGGGAAGTGGCGACGGCCGATTTCCACGCCCGGGGTGGAGGTGGGGATCAGCGCGCAGGTGATACCCAGCTCTTCTTCTCCGCCCAGCAAACGATCCGGGTCAGAGAGTTTGAAAGCCAGCCCCAGCACGGTGGCGATAGGCGCCAGCGTGATATAACGTTTGTTCCAGGTCAGGCGCATCCCCAGCACCTGTTGACCCTGCCAGTCGCCCATGCACACCACGCCGGTATCCGGGATGGCGCCGGCGTCAGAGCCCGCTTCCGGGCTGGTGAGAGCGAAGCAAGGGATTTCCAGGCCGCGTGCCAGACGCGGCAGATAATGATTCTTCTGTTCTTCGGTACCGTAATGCTGCAGCAGTTCGCCCGGGCCCAGCGAGTTCGGGACGCCGACGGTGATCGCCAGGATGCCGGAGACGCCAGAGAGTTTCTGCAGTACTCGTGCCTGAGCGTAAGCGGAAAACTCAAGTCCGCCATACTCTTTCTTAATGATCATCGCGAAGAAGCGGTGCTCCTTCAGATAGGCCCACAGCTCCGGCGGCAAATCGGCCATTTCGTGGGTAATGGCGAAGTCGTTAGCCATCCGGCAGGCTTCTTCAACTGGGCCGTCGAGGAAAGCTAGCTCTTCGGCGGTCAGCCGCGGCTGCGGATAGTTATGTAACTTTTGCCAGTCAGGATTGCCGCGAAACAGATCGCCTTCCCACCAGGTGGTGCCGGCGTCGATGGCTTCTTTTTCCGTGCGCGACATCGGCGGCATCACCTTGCGGAATGTGCGAAACGCCGGTGCGGAAATCATGGATTTACGCATAGGCGCAAAGTTAAACGGCAACAGTATGATCGCCAGCGGCAGCAGCAGCCAGATATTCCACACTCCGGCCGCGCCGAGCGCCGCGGTCCAGGCGAGCAAAATCACGCTGCTGAGCAGCAGGCTGACCCGGTGATAGAAGAGCGCGCCAAGTAAAACGACGGTTGCAACAATACTCAAAATCATCATAGAGAAATGCTCCCTGAGCTTGTAGGAGGTCTGACCACTTGTGATGTATTGGTTGTAGTGCATGCGTTTTTATTTAGCAATGTGTTTACAAAATAATTACAACCTTGCTCACATTGTTGTATGCAAAAGCGGCACATAAAATCAAAAGAGCGAGGGATAACGCTGCCTGCTGCTTCTCGCTTCGACGGCTATCCGGTACACTGCCGGGGTTATTCCACTCATACTGAAGGATTATCCTCATGTACCAGGATCTTATTCGTAACGAACTGAACGAAGCCGCGGAAACGCTGGCTAACTTTCTGCAGGACGAAGCTAATATCCATGCTATCCAGCGTGCCGCTGTCCTGCTGGCGGATAGCTTTAAGGCGGGTGGGAAAGTGCTGTCCTGCGGTAACGGCGGTTCCCATTGCGATGCGATGCATTTTGCGGAAGAGCTGACCGGACGTTATCGCGAAAACCGCCCGGGTTACCCGGCCATCGCGATCTCCGACGTCAGCCACCTCTCCTGCGTGAGCAATGATTTTGGCTATGAGTATGTGTTCTCCCGCTACGTTGAATCCGTTGGCCGCGCAGGCGATGTGCTGCTCGGTATCTCCACGTCTGGCAACTCCGGCAACGTGATTAAGGCCATTGAGGCCGCGCGGGCGCAGGGGATGAAAGTGATCACCCTGACCGGTAAAGACGGCGGTAAAATGGCCGGTAGTGCTGATGTGGAAATTCGCGTGCCGCACTTTGGCTACGCCGACCGCATCCAGGAGATCCATATCAAAGTGATCCACATTCTGATTATGCTGATCGAAAAAGAGATGGCGAAAGGCTAACAGGCAGGTGAGTGTGTACTGTTGACGGTGGCCTCGCTCCGGCGCCGTCGTGATTTGTGAGGGTGAGGTGATCTATGTGCGAACTGCTCGGGATGAGCGCCAATGTGCCAACCGATATCTGTTTTAGCTTTACCGGGCTGGTGCAGCGCGGCGGCGGGACGGGGCCGCATAAAGACGGCTGGGGCATCACCTTCTATGAAGGTAAAGGCTGTCGCACATTCAAGGATCCCCAGCCGAGCTTTCAGTCGCCGATCGCGAAACTGGTTCAGGATTACCCCATTAAGTCCTGTTCCGTCGTCGCCCATATTCGTCAGGCCAACCGCGGGAGGGTGGCCCTGGAGAACACCCATCCCTTCACCCGCGAACTGTGGGGGCGCAACTGGACCTATGCGCACAATGGGCAGCTAAAAGGCTATAAGTCGCTGAAAACCGGTAATTTTCATCCGGTAGGTGAAACCGACAGTGAAAAAGCGTTTTGCTGGCTGCTGCACCGTTTAACCGAGCGCTATCCGCGCACGCCGGGCAATATGCTGGGCGTTTTCAAGTATATCGCCACCCTCGCGGGTGAACTACGTGAGAAAGGGGTGTTCAACATGCTGCTGTCGGACGGGCGCTACGTAATGGCGTTCTGCTCGACCAATCTGCACTGGATCACCCGGCGAGCGCCGTTCGGCGTGGCAAAACTGCTGGACCAGGATGTGGAGATCGACTTTCAACGCGAGACCACACCCAACGATGTGGTCACGGTTATCGCCACGCAGCCGCTGACGGCCAATGAAACCTGGCATAAGATCATGCCAGGCGAGTGGGCGTTATTTTGTCTCGGGGAGCGTGTAGTTTGAGGCCAGCTGCGGCTGGACAACCTCGTGGCTGAGCGGCTTGCTCACCACATAGCGGCCGTCGGTCACTGATACGACCGGCGGTTTGTGGGTCTGCTGGAAATAGTCATAGCCAGGCTTGAGCTGTTTCCAGAAATCCGCGTAGTAGGAGTATTTGTGGCGTTCCATGTTGGCGTTGGTCATGCGGAACGGATAGATACTCACCTGCACGCTTGGCTGGCCGAAGACTAAAGCGCCGGTCACGAACTGGAAGATCTCATCGATACCGCTGTCGGTCATGGCGTAGCAGCCGACTGAGACGCAGTCGCCGTGGATCATCAGGTATTTCCCTTCATAACCATGGGCGCGATCGTAGGCGTTCGGGAAGCCGATGTTAATCGCTTTATAGAAGCGGCTGTCGGGTTTGAGCTGGCTGCGGGTGACGTTATAGAACCCTTCCGGACTCTTGAAATCGCCCTGGCGCTGTTTCGGACCGAGGCCACCGGAGTAGTTGCAGATCCGGTAGCTGTCGAGGAGCTGGTAGGTCTCACCCATTTTGACGTAAAGGTCGAGCATGCGCTCTTCTTTAAAGATCTCAATGTAAACCGGTGAACCCATTAATTGCTGCTTATATTCTTTGCTTACCGGCGTTGTCGGGCTGTTGCTGCTGAGCAGCCCGGCAAATGACACGCACGGCAACAGAAGCATCGCAATAAATAATGCGATTTTGCGCATACTGCTTGTTCCTTGATAAAACAAAATAGCCACATTGCCAGGACGGCAAGAGAGACCCGAAATCAGAGTTTTCTGGATTTAGAGCGCTCACATTAGCATCACGGCATTTTTTCGCAAGGGCGACGTGGCGGCGTTTACAAATCAGCCTCACTTTATACCCTGCCAGCGACGAAAACACAGTGAGAACTTTGCGCAATAGCTCGCATTTTAGAAGCACTTATCGCCCCTTGCGCTACAGCCGCCGCTCACGAAATGTTACACTTGCGCCGGTTCATCATCAGAGTAAGAAAGGATGCTTCTCTTCCGTCCTGAGCGCTACTGGCGCCGTTTCGCCCTTTCTTCTCTGCCATTCTGTCAATAAGCTGGCCCTGACCTGCGTCGGGGTTGAGGTTACGGATACCTGCTAACGATATGATTAAAATCACGAAAGGGCTGGATTTGCCCATAGCTGGCATGCCATTACAGCAGATTTCTCCCGCGCCAGCGGTGAAGCGCGTCGCGCTACTCGGCGAAGAGTACGTTGGTATGCGCCCCGCGATGGCGGTTAAAGAAGGCGATCGGGTCAAAAAAGGTCAGATCCTGTTCGAAGATAAAAAGATCCCTGGCGTCTGCTTTACCGCCCCGGCGAGCGGGATCGTCAGCGCGATACACCGCGGCGAACGGCGCGTGTTGCAGTCGGTGGTGATTGATATCGAAGGCGATGACGCGGTGGCGTTTACCCGTTACGCCGCGGACGCGCTGGCCGAACTACCGCGCGACACCGTACAGCAGCAGCTGCTGGCGTCGGGCCAATGGACGGCGCTGCGTACCCGACCGTTCAGCAAAACGCCGCTCCCGGGGAGCATGCCCGCCGCTATCTTTGTTAACGCCATGGACACCAATCCGCTGGCGGCGGAGCCGCAGCCGATTATTCTGGCTGAACGTGCCGCCTTCGACGCCGGTCTTACCGTGCTCACGCGCTTGACCGACGGGAAAGTGCACGTCTGCCAGCCCAGCGGCGGCAAGCTGGGCGGTCATCCTCTCGGCCAGGTCTGTTTTAATCAGTTCAGCGGGCCGCACCCGGCGGGGCTGCCGGGAACGCATATTCACTTTCTGGAGCCGGTGAGCCTGAATAAGCAGGTCTGGCACCTCAATTATCAGGACGCGATCGCCATTGGTAAGCTTTTCCTCGACGGGGAGCTCTACTGCGAACGGATAATTGCGCTCGGCGGCCCGCAGGTAACATCTCCGCGGCTGGTCAAAACGACGCTCGGCGCCAGCCTGGAGGATCTGCTGGCAGGTGAGCTGCAGGAGGGGGAAAACAGGGTCATTTCCGGCTCGGTGCTTAGCGGCGCCCGCGCCCATGGCCCTCACGCCTTCCTGGGGCGCTTCCATCTGCAGGTGAGCGTGGTCAAAGAAGGGCGGGAAAAAGAGCTCTTCGGCTGGGTGATGCCGGGCAAAGAGAAATTCTCGATTACCCGCACCACGCTGGGCCATTTCTTCAAGCGCAAGCGCTTTCATTTTTCCACCGATACCAACGGCGGCGAGCGGGCGATGGTGCCGATCGGCAACTACGAGCGGGTGATGCCTCTGGATATCCTGCCGACCATACTGCTGCGCGATCTGCTGGCCGGAGACACCGACAGCGCTCAGGCGCTGGGCTGTCTGGAGCTGGATGAAGAAGATCTGGCGCTGTGCACCTATGTTTGCCCTGGAAAGTATGAATATGGCCCGGCGCTGCGCAGCGTGTTAACCCGGATTGAGCAGGAAGGATAAGAGATGGGCTTAAAGCACCTGATTGAGAAACTTGAGCCGCATTTCACGCATGGCGGCAAGCTGGAAAAATATTACCCGCTGTATGAGGCGGCGGCGACCATCTTCTACACGCCGGGCCAGGTAACCCGCGGCGCGGCGCACGTGCGCGACGCCATCGACCTGAAGCGGATGATGATCCTCGTGTGGTTTGCCGTATTCCCGGCGATGTTCTGGGGCATGTACAACGTTGGGCTGCAAACCATTCCGGCGCTGCACAAGCTATACGGCGCCGAACAGCTGCAGCAGGCGATCGCCAACAACTGGCACTACAGCGTCGCCCAGTGGTTAGGGGTGAGCTTCAGTGCTGACGCCGGCTGGCTGAGCATGATGACCCTGGGCGCGGTCTTCTTCCTGCCGATCTATATTACCGTTTTTATCGTCGGTGGCTTCTGGGAAGTGCTGTTCGCGATTGTGCGCAAGCATGAGATTAACGAAGGTTTTTTCGTTACCTCTATTCTCTTCGCGCTGATTGTGCCGCCCACGCTGCCGCTGTGGCAGGCGGCGCTGGGGATCTCCTTCGGCGTGGTGATCGCCAAAGAGATTTTCGGCGGCACCGGGCGCAACTTCCTCAACCCGGCGCTGGCGGGGCGCGCGTTCCTGTTCTTCGCCTATCCGGCGCAGATTTCCGGCGATCTCGTATGGACCGCGGCGGACGGTTTCTCCGGCGCCACGCCGCTCTCCCAGTGGGCCAGCTGCGGCGGTGAAGCGCTGGTGAACGTGGCGACTGGCGTGCCGGTGAGCTGGATGGACGCCTTCCTCGGCAATATTCCCGGCTCAATAGGCGAAGTGTCAACGCTGATGATCTTCATCGGCGGGGCGATCATCCTCTTTGGCCGCGTCGCGTCCTGGCGCATCGTCGCCGGGGTAATGATCGGTATGATCGCCACCGCCACCCTGTTTAACGTTATCGGCTCCGACACCAACCCGATGTTCGCTATGCCATGGTACTGGCATCTGGTGCTCGGCGGTTTCGCCTTCGGGATGATGTTTATGGCGACGGACCCGGTATCCGCCTCGTTTACCGATAAAGGGAAATGGAGTTACGGCGTGCTGATCGGCGTGATGTGCGTGCTGATCCGCGTGGTGAACCCGGCTTATCCGGAAGGGATGATGCTGGCGATCCTCTTCGCCAACCTCTTCGCACCGCTGTTCGATTATCTGGTGGTGCAGGCCAATATTAAGCGGAGGAAGTCGCGTGGCTGAGAAGAAAAGTAACGATAGCATCGGCAAAACGCTGCTGGTGGTGCTGGTGCTTTGTCTGGTCTGCTCCATCGTGGTGGCGGGCTCGGCCGTGGGGCTGAAATCCCGCCAGCAGGCGCAGAGGGCGTTGGATAAGCAGCGCAATATCCTGGCAGTGTCAGGGCTGATGCACCCCGATATGGATGCGGATGCGGTAGCGGACACCTTCGCGGCGCGCATTACCCCGCGACTGGTGAATCTGGCCACCGGCGAACTGCTGGAGAAAGACCCGGGTAAATTTAATCAGGCTCAGGCGCTGAAGGATCCGCAGCAGAGTATGGCCCTGGATGCCAGTCAGGATCCGGCTGGTATAAAGCGACGCAGTAATCTGGCGGAAATTTACCTGGTGCGCGACGCGCAGCAGAAGATTGAGCAGGTGGTGCTGCCCATTTATGGCAACGGCCTGTGGTCGATGATGTATGCCTTCGTGGCGCTGGACGTCGATGGCCGCACGGTAAAAGGCATTACTTACTACGATCAGGGCGAAACGCCGGGGCTGGGCGGCGAGGTGGAAAACCCGAACTGGCGCCAGCAGTTTGTCGGCAAGCAGGTGCTGGATGACAACGGCATGCCGGCGCTGAAGGTGGTGAAAGGCGGCGCGCGCGCAGGCGATCTCCACGCGGTTGACGGTTTATCCGGCGCCACGCTGACGTCCAATGGCGTACAGCATAGCTTTGATTTCTGGATGGGCGAACTGGGCTTTGGTCCGTTCCTGAAAAAGGTTCGTGAGGGAGAGCTGAATAATGGCTGAACAGAGCGATATGAAAGAGGTGAAGCGCGTGCTGGTGGGGCCGCTCATCGCCAATAACCCCATCGCCCTGCAGGTGCTGGGCGTCTGCTCCGCACTGGCGGTAACCACCAAACTGGAAACCGCCTTCGTGATGACCATTGCGGTGACCCTGGTGACGGCGTTCTCCAGCATGTTTATCTCGATGATCCGCCACCATATTCCCAATAGCGTGCGCATCATCGTGCAGATGGCGATCATCGCCTCGCTGGTGATCGTGGTGGATCAGCTGCTGCGGGCTTTCGCCTATGAGACCTCCAAACAGCTGTCGGTATTCGTCGGGCTTATCATCACCAACTGCATCGTGATGGGCCGCGCCGAAGCCTACGCCATGAAGTCGCCGCCGCTGGCGAGCTTTATGGATGGTATTGGCAACGGTCTCGGCTATGGCGCGATCCTGATTATCGTCGGCTTCCTGCGCGAGCTTATCGGTAGCGGCAAGCTGTTCGGTATCACGGTGCTGGAGACGGTGCAGAACGGCGGCTGGTATCAGCCGAACGGCCTGTTCCTGCTGGCGCCGAGCGCGTTCTTCATTATCGGTTTGCTGATCTGGGCCCTGCGTAGCTGGAAGCCTGAGCAGCAGGAAAAGGAGTAATCGGTGATGGCTCATTACATCAGCCTGTTTGTCCGCGCGGTGTTCGTTGAGAACATGGCGCTGGCCTTCTTCCTCGGGATGTGCACCTTTCTTGCGGTGTCGAAAAAGGTCTCCACCGCCTTCGGCCTCGGCGTCGCGGTGACGGTAGTGCTGGGGCTTGCCGTGCCAATCAATAACCTGGTCTATAACCTGGTGCTGCGCGACGGTGCGCTGGTTGAGGGGGTGGATCTCAGCTTTCTTAACTTCATCACCTTTATCGGAGTGATCGCCGCGCTGGTGCAGATCCTCGAGATGATCCTCGATAAGTATTTTCCGGCACTGTACAACGCGCTGGGCATCTTCCTGCCGCTGATTGCGGTTAACTGTGCGATTTTCGGCGGCGTGTCGTTCATGGTGCAGCGCGATTACAACTTCCCGGAGTCCATCGTCTACGGCTTCGGCTCCGGCATTGGCTGGATGCTGGCGATCGTGGCGATGGCGGGGATCCGCGAAAAAATGAAGTACGCCAACGTGCCTGCCGGTTTGCGCGGGTTAGGGATCACCTTTATCACCACCGGACTAATGGCGCTGGGCTTTATGTCCTTCTCCGGCGTGCAGCTATAAGGGCGAATAAGTATGGAAATTATTCTTGGCGTCGTGATGTTCACGCTGATTGTGCTGGTGCTGTCGGGGCTTATCCTGGCAGCGCGCTCAAAGCTGGTGAACGCGGGCGACGTGGTTATTGAGATCAATAACGAAGCGGATAAACAGATCCGCACCCCGGCGGGTGACAAACTGCTGAACACGCTGTCCAGCAACGGGATCTTCGTCTCCTCCGCCTGCGGCGGCGGCGGCTCCTGCGGCCAGTGTCGGGTAACTGTTAAAGAGGGCGGCGGGGATATCCTGCCGACCGAGCTTTCGCATATTACCAAGCGGGATGCCAAAGCCGGTTGCCGTCTGGCCTGTCAGGTGGCGGTGAAGCAGAACATGAAGATTGAACTGCCGGAAGAGATTTTCGGCGTCAAAAAATGGGAGTGTGAAGTTATCTCTAACGATAACAAAGCCACTTTCATTAAAGAGCTCAAGCTGCGGATCCCGGAGGGGGAGGTGGTGCCGTTTCGCGCCGGGGGCTATATTCAGATTGAATGCCCGCCGCATAAAGTGGCCTATGCAGATTTTGATGTTCCCGATGAATACCGTTCAGACTGGGATAAGTTCAACCTGTTTCGCTATGTCTCTGAGGTGAAAGAGCCGACCCTGCGCGCCTACTCAATGGCTAACTATCCGGAAGAGAAGGGCATCATTATGCTCAACGTGCGCATCGCGACGCCGCCGCCGAAGGTCCCGGATGCGCCGCCGGGGATCATGTCATCCTATATCTGGTCGCTGAAGCCGGGCGATAAGGTGACGATTTCCGGGCCGTTTGGCGAGTTCTTTGCTAAAGAAACCGACGCCGAGATGGTGTTTATCGGCGGCGGCGCCGGGATGGCGCCGATGCGTTCGCATATTTTCGACCAGCTCAAGCGCCTGCACAGCACGCGCAAAATCAGCTTCTGGTACGGCGCCCGTTCGCTGCGCGAAATGTTTTACGATGAGGAGTTTGAACAGCTGGCGCGCGACAATCCAAACTTTACCTTCCACGTCGCGCTCTCCGATCCGCTGCCGGAAGATAACTGGACCGGGCATACCGGCTTTATCCATAACGTTCTGTACGAGAACTATCTACGCGATCACCCGGCGCCGGAAGACTGCGAGTTCTACATGTGTGGGCCGCCGGTAATGAACGCCGCGGTAATTAAGATGCTCAAAGATCTGGGCGTCGAGGACGAGAATATTCTCCTCGACGACTTTGGAGGCTGACGATGCTGACGGTATTTATCGCGACCTTTGTGATTTTTGCGCTGGTGATCCTCGGCATGTCGCTGGGCTACCTGGTGAAGCGCAAGAGCATCCAGGGCAGCTGCGGTGGGATCTCCGCGCTGGGGCTGGAGAAAGTCTGCGATTGTCCGGAACCGTGCGACGCGCGTAAAAAGCGCCTCGCCCGCGAGGCGCAGCGTCAGCAGCAGCGTATTTTGTAATGCCCGGCGGCGCTGCGCATGCCGGACCTGCTGCTTCAGTTTTGTAGGCCGGGTAAGACGTCAGCCGCCACCCGGCATAAAGCGGCTCCGTGCCCGGCGGCGCTGCGCTGGCCGGGTCTGCTGCTTCGGTTTTGTAGGCCGGGTAAGGCGCCAGCCGCCACCCGGCAACAACATCCCAGCAATGTGAGGCCGCTTTCGCGGCCTTTTTAGCCGTTGACTCCCTTACTGCCAGCTTTTCGCCTGCGCCGGAGAATCCACCATCACCCCGTCGGCGCCCAGTTCTTTCGCCGTGCGGTAATCTTCCGCACTGTTGATGCCGAAGAAGATAATGTGCGCTTTATCCTGCGAGCGGAAGCAATCCATTGCCTCTTTATCCCAGGTGAGCGTCGCCGGGGAGATCCCTTCGCCAAGGGTGAATTTCTCCACCACCTCGACTTTGCGCTTCAGCTCCAGGCCATACCACTGCTCACCATCGCGTTGACTCGCTGGCTGGCACTGATGGCTGAGCGAAATATTGGCAAGCCTGGTGCGGGTTTCACTGCGAGTGACAAAGCGAGGGATGGCTGGCGGCAGGGCGGCGATATAGCGGTCTTCGGTGGAATAGACCCGCACGCGATCGAGGCTATCGGTGGTTTTTAACACTTCAAGCAGGCGCTGGCCCATCACGGTCGGATCGGCATCCGGAGATTTGATATCGATATAGAAAAAAGTGTGCGGCCATTGCTGTAAAACGCTTTGCAAGGTCGGAATGGTGGCCTGCTTACCGCGCCACGGGTGGCTGTCATCCCCCCATTTCCAGCCGGCGTCGACTTTCGCCAGCTCGGCGGCGGCCAAACTGGAAACTTTGCCCTCGCTATTGGTCAATGCGGAAAGATCGCTTGACCGGTAGAGCACCGGTACGCCGTCGCGGCTTAACTGCACCGTGACCCAGATGGCTTCGGCGTTATTCTCCAGCGCCAGCTTAATGGCCGGCAGGGTATTTTCCGGCGCATCGCCGGTGCCGCCGCGGTGGGCTATCAGCTGTGGAGCGGCCCAGGCGCCGGCTGTGGCCAGCAGGCAAAGCGCGGTAAGTATTTTCTTCATGATTATATCTTCCTGATTTATCTTTTAACTCAATGAAAATAAACATGATTTATTGCAGATTTATGTTTTAACCGCTTTTTTAGCCGATGAAATAAAAAAAGCATAAAATTCGCATCTGATTTTGCTATGCTGTATGGGTATACAGTGTTGAGTCTGACGATGCGTAAAATTATCCATGTCGATATGGACTGTTTCTTTGCGGCGGTGGAGATGCGCGACAACCCAGCGTTGCGCGATATCCCCCTCGCGATAGGCGGCAGTCGAGTACAGCGTGGCGTGATTAGTACCGCGAACTATCCTGCGCGTAAGTTTGGCGTGCGCAGCGCCATGCCGACGGCGACGGCGCTCAAGCTGTGCCCGCATCTCACGCTGCTTCCCGGCCGCTTTGATGCCTACAAAGAAGCCTCGAACCATATCCGCGAAATTTTCTCCCGCTATACCTCGCGCATTGAGCCGCTGTCGCTGGATGAAGCCTATCTTGACGTCAGCGACAGCGAGCATTGTCACGGGTCAGCCACCCTGATAGCCCAGGAGATCCGCCAGACCATCGAACGGGAGCTGCGCCTCACCGCCTCGGCGGGGGTGGCGCCGGTGAAGTTTCTCGCTAAAATCGCTTCAGATATGAATAAACCCAACGGCCAGTTCGTTATCGCCCCCCATCAGGTGGCAGAGTTTGTGCGGGCGCTGCCGCTGGCGAAAATACCCGGCGTCGGGAAGGTATCGGCAGCGAAGCTGGAAAATATGGGCCTGCGAACCTGTGGCGATGTGCAGAACAGCGATCTGGCCATGCTGCTTAAGCGCTTCGGTAAATTCGGGCGTATTCTGTGGGAGCGCAGCCACGGGATTGATGAGCGGGAAATTCATAACGATCGGCAGCGTAAATCGGTGGGCGTGGAGCGCACCTTAGCGGAAGATATCCATGAATGGCCGGAGTGCGAAGCGATTATCGAAAACCTCTATCCCGAGCTGGAGAGGCGACTGGCGAAGGTCAAACCTGATCTGCTGATCGCCCGCCAGGGCATTAAACTGAAATTCAATGATTTCCAGCTGACCACCCAGGAGCACGTCTGGCCGCGGCTGAACAAAGAGGATCTGATCGCCACCGCGCACAAAGCCTGGGATGAGCGCCGCGGCGGACGGGGCGTGCGCCTGGTTGGGCTCCACGTGACGTTGCTCGATCCGCAGCTGGAAAGGCAGCTTTTATTAGGGATTTAGCCATGCATATTCGTGCTTACCGCGACAGCGATTTGCCACTGCTCTGCCAGATCTTTCTGCGCGCGGTGCGGGAAACCGCCAGTCGGGACTATACCCCGGGGCAGATCGCGGCCTGGGCGCAGGTGGATGAGACGCGCTGGCGACAAAAGCTGGCCGACTCAATCGGCCTGGTGGCCATGGTCAACAGCCAGCCGGTTGGCTTTATCACCGCCATCGGGACGCATATCGATTTGCTGTTCGTCTCGCCGGATCGTGCCCGCCAGGGTATCGGCGGCGCGCTTATCGAGGCGCTCTGCGTTCAGTATCCAGCGCAAATCCTGACGGTAGACGCCAGCATTACCGCAAAGCCCTGTTTTACGGCTCATGGTTTTAAGGTGGTGGCTGAGCAGCGGGTGGCGGCGCACGGGGAGTGGTTTATTAATTACCGGATGGAAAAACGCGTGGCGCTAAGGTGATGCGGGGTAAAACCGGCGGCGGGCCGCCGCCGGTTGTGGGGCTTATTTAGCCGGAATGGCTTTCAGCAGCTCGGTCAGCAGCGTCCAGTACTGACCGACGCTCTCGATATGGACCTGCTCATCCGGGGAGTGCGGACCGGTAATGGTTGGCCCGATGGAGACCATGTCCATCTCCGGATACGGTTTTTTGAACAGACCGCATTCCAGACCGGCGTGAATGATCTGGATGTTCGGCGTCTTGTTGAACAGACGCTGGTAAGTCTCGCGCACCAGGTGCATCACCGGCGAATTGGCGTCCGGTTGCCAGCCAGGGTAAGCGCCTTTGGCTTCGGTTTTCGCCCCCGCCAGCTTACCCAGAGAATCCAGCATGCTGACCACGTAGTCTTTGCCGCTGTCGATCAGCGAGCGGATCAGGCAGTGGATCTGTACGTTGTCATCGGTCATGGTGACGACGCCGACGTTCAGCGAAGTTTCCACTACGCCTTTCGCCACGTCAGAGTTGCGGATAACCCCGTTCGGCGTGGCGTTCAGCAGACGGATGAAAGTGTCGCGGGAAGCCTGAGCCAGCGCCGCTTTGTCGTTATCGACCGCTTCCACGAGCACCACCAGGTTCTTCTCTTTGGCCTCCAGTTCGTTTTTCAGCAGCGCCTGGTAAGTATTCACCAGCGCTTTCAGCGCATCGGTTTTATCCGCGGCGACGGCGACAGTAGCGTAAGCTTCACGCGGGATGGCGTTGCGCAACGTGCCGCCGTTGAAATCGACCAGACGCAGATCCAGCTCATCGGCGTGGCCGGCGAGGAAGCGCGACAGCAGCTTGTTGGCGTTACCCAGACCAAGGTGAATATCACCGCCGGAGTGGCCGCCTTTCAGCCCTTTTAAGGTGACTTTAAAGCTCTGGAACCCGGCGGGAATCGCTTCGCGGGTCAGCGCCAGGTTAGAGGTGAAATCGATCCCGCCGGCGCAACCCATATAGATTTCGCCTTCTTCTTCGGAGTCGGTGTTGATCAGGATATCGGCCTGTAGCCAGTTGGCCTGCAGACCGAACGCGCCGTCCATACCGGCTTCTTCGGTCATGGTCAGCAGCACTTCCAGCGGGCCGTGAGCGACGCTATCATCGGCCAGTACCGCCAGTGCGGACGCCATTCCGATACCGTTGTCCGCGCCCAGCGTGGTGCCGCGCGCTTTCACCCATTCGCCGTCAATGTACGGCTGGATCGGATCTTTAACGAAGTCGTGGACGGTGTCGTTATTTTTCTGCGGCACCATATCGAGGTGCGCCTGCAGCGCTACCGGCTTACGGTTTTCCATACCGGCAGTCGCGCCTTTACGAATCAGAATGTTGCCAACCTGGTCGCGTTCCGCATGTAAGCCTTTTTCTTTTGCCCAACCCATAATGTGCTCGGCGAGCTGTTCTTCGTGATAGGACGGGTGCGGGATGGAGCAAATCTTGGCAAAAATATCCCAAAGCGGCTGCGGGGATAGTTGAGACAGTTCAGACACGGTAAGTCTCCTTACAGACTCCTGCATACAGCGGTTGCAGGACGAGGGTTAGCGTTAAAATACACAACAAGCCCGGGCTTGCGCGATGGGGTTGAGAATACCACTTTCCACCGCCGCAGGTAGTGTAAACAACGCAAAAAGCGTTGCGCAAACCGCTTAACACTGGTTTTTAGTGCGTCAGATCTCTATAATCTCGCGCAACCATTTTCCCCCTCGAACATTATTTAAGCCGTATTACACAGGCTGGGACACTTCACATGAGCGAAAAATACGTCGTCACCTGGGACATGTTGCAGATTCACGCCCGCAAACTGGCCAGCCGTCTGCTGCCGGTTGAGCAATGGAAAGGCATTATTGCCGTTAGCCGCGGCGGACTGGTACCGGGAGCCTTACTGGCGCGTGAACTGGGCATTCGTCATGTTGATACCGTATGCATCTCCAGCTACGACCATGATAACCAGCGCGAGCTGAAAGTGCTGAAACGTGCGGAAGGCGATGGCGAAGGCTTTATCGTCATCGACGATCTGGTGGATACCGGCGGTACCGCCGTGGCGATCCGCGAAATGTATCCCAAAGCGCACTTTGTCACCATTTTCGCCAAGCCGGCAGGCCGCCCGCTGGTGGACGATTACGTTGTGGATATTCCGCAGGATACCTGGATTGAACAGCCGTGGGATATGGGCGTGGTGTTTGTACCGCCTATCGCAGGTCGTTAATTCTTCAGGACAGTGCTATTTACCACGCCCGGCTTGCCGGGCGTGGTTTTTTTTATCCTTTAGCAGGTTACAATATCCGGAGTGGCACTACGACGGAGACTGCACATGTCACAGGCTAACCTCAGCGAAACGCTGTTTAAACCTCGCTTCAAACATCCCGAAACTTCTACGCTGGTGCGTCGGTTTTCTGCCGGAAAACCCCAGGCGATGCAGTCGGCGCTGAGCGGCAATCACGTCGATCACTGGTACCGTCTGATCAACCGTTTGATGTGGATCTGGCGCGGCGTAACTCCGCAGGAGATTCTCGATGTGCAAGCGCGCATTGTGATGAGCGAGGCCGAACGAACCGATCCTGAGCTGTTCGATACCGTCATCGGCTATCGCGGCGGCAACTGGATCTTCGAGTGGGCGAAAGAAGCCATGCAGTGGCAGCAAAAGGCCGGGCAGGAAGCCGATCCTTTGCTGAGCGGCCGCCACTGGCTGCATGCCTCGAACCTGTATAGCATTGCCGCTTATCCGCATATTAAAGGCGATGAGCTGGCGGAACAGGCGCAGGCTTTAGCCAACCGGGCGTATGAAGAAGCCGCCCAGCGGCTGCCGGGCTCGCTGCGCGAGCTGGAGTTCACCATCCCTGGCGGCTCGCCGATAACCGGGTTTTTGCATATGCCGAAAGGCGAGGGGCCGTTTCCGACGGTGCTGATGTGCGGGGGGCTGGACTCGCTGCAGACCGATTATTACAACCTGTATGAGAACTACTTCTCACCGCTCGGCATTGCCATGCTGACCATTGATATGCCCTCCATCGGCTTCTCGTCAAAATGGACGCTAAATCAGGACACCAGCCTGCTGCATCAGCACGCGCTGCGCCATCTGGAAAATGTGCCGTGGATTGACCATACCCGGGTCGCCGCTTTCGGCTTCCGCTTTGGCGCCAATATCGCGGTGCGTCTGGGCTATCTGGAGCCGCAGCGGCTGAAGGCTGTAGCCTGTCTGGGCCCGGTCGTTCATGGTCTGCTGGTGGATCCCCTGCATCAGGGGCGCGTGCCGGAGATGTATCTTGACGTGCTGGCTTCGCGGCTGGGCATGCATGACGCCTCCGATGAAGCGCTACGCGTGGAGCTCAACCGCTATTCGTTAAAAACCCAGGGACTGCTGGGGCGCCGTTGCCCGACGCCGATGCTCTCCGGCTTCTGGAAGGACGATCCGTTCAGCCCCGAAGAGGAGTCGCGGTTAATCACTTCGTCATCTGCCGATGGCAAACTGCTGGAGATCCCGTTTAACCCGGTGTATCGCAATTTTGATCACGCATTGCGACAGATCGCCCGCTGGATCAATCATAGATTTGGTTAATTTATTGCTAAATTCTATTGGTTTGGTAAAACAGTTGCATCACTAAAGGAGATCGCAATGACGTTACCGAGTGGACACCTGAAAAGTAAGTTGATCAAGAAATTCACGGCGCTGGGGCCTTACATTCGCGAAGAGCAGTGCCATGACAACCGTTTCTTTTTCGATTGCCTGGCAGTTTGCGTCAATGTTAAGCCCGCACCGGAGAAGCGTGAATTCTGGGGCTGGTGGATGGAAATGGAAGCACAGGAGTCACGTTTCACCTATAGCTACCAGTTTGGCCTGTTCAATAAGGAAGGATCATGGCAGGCGGTCGACATTGGCGACCCGGAAGTGAGCGACAGGCTGGAAAAAACGCTGCGCGAGTTTCACGAGCGCGCGGCAGCGCTGCTGACCACCTTTAATCTGAAGCTGGAACCGGCCGACGATTTCAGCGAGCCGGTTCGCCTGCGGGCCTGATTGATCTACGGATACGCTTTCTCCACGCCCGTGCGGCGTGGAGGAGCGTGACGCCATACCCGTAATTTCAACCCCACCATCTGACTCACCCTGCCTGCGGCGACAGCTTGCCAGCCATCGCCTGCTGAATAATCGGGATCGGAGTCAGTAAGTGCTCACGCATCAGCGCGCTGGCCTGTTCGGCGTCGCGCGCCAGAATAGCGTCCACCAGGGTCTGATGCTGGACATGCTTATCTTCCAGCATCTCCACCGACAGCACGGTAGTGCGCAGCCAGATGAAGCGGTAGCGCGCCGCCAGATCGAACAGCCGTTCGCGCATCTGCAGCAGATACTGGGAGCCGCAGCCGGCGACGATGGCGGTGTGAAACGCCTGATGGCGCTGATCCCATTCATCCAGTAAGCGCTCACTCGCCTCGCACGACTCCAGTTTGTTGAGCAGGTGGGCGCGGGCCAGCAGCTCGGCTTCCCACTCGTCGCCGCCGCGTTCAATGGCGAGACGCACCAGCATGGCCTCCATGTTGGCGCGCGCGTCGAAGATATCGAGAAGCTCCTGTTCCGACATGGGCGCCACCCGATAGCCTTTCTGATTGACCACCGTTACCAGCCGCTCGGCCACCAGTTGCGAAAGCGCCTCGCGCAGCGGACCGACCCCCAGGCCATAGCGTGACGTCAGCAGGCTCATCCGCAGCTTCTCATCGGGGTGGTAAACCCCGCGGATGATGTCGTTTTTTAACCAACGGTACCCGTCAATGGCCGTCGCCTGGGGAATGGCGGTCATGTTCTTACTCCTGAATACTCTTCCCGGCGGGCGCCGGGAACAGAGTTAACGCGTATTTTGCAGCGGTAGTTTTTGCCACAATACCAGCTTTTTCCAGCGTGACATAATCGGTACCGTACAAATAATTCCCAGTGCTAACAGGCCGGTAGAGATCACCTCCAGCTGCTGCGCCGGACGAAACAGCATCACCACCAGCACGAAGGTGATAAAGGCGATCACCAGCCAGGTCAGGTACGGATAGAGCCACATTCTGAGACGGATCTCGCCGCCTTGCGCCTGAAGGATTTTGCGCATCCGCAGTTGTGAAACGGCGATCACCAGATAGACCAGCAGGGCGATGGCGCCAGAGCTGTCGATGAGAAATTTAAACACCTTGGCGGGGGCATAGTAGTTCACCACTACGGTGAGGAACGCCGCGCCGGTGGAGAGCAGCACCGCCACGTATGGCGTTTTGCTGCGGTTGGTTCGGCCCATAATGGCCGGCGCATCGCCGCGACGGCTCAGGGAGTAGAGCATCCGCGAGGCGGTATACAGCGCCGAGTTCAGACAGCTGGTGACCGACAGAAGGATCACGCCGTCCATAATCAGCTTGGCATAGGGAATATGCAGCAGCTCGAGCACCGAGCGGTAGGAGCCGATGCTCTTCAGCCCCGGCATATTCCATGGGATGAGGGCGACGACGATAAAGATCGAGCACAGATAAAAAATAGAGATACGCCAGATCACCGAGTTGGTGGCGCGCACGATATGTTTATCCGGGGTATCCGATTCGGCGGCGGCGATGGTGACGATCTCCGCGCCCATAAACGAGAACATGGTGATCAGCATCGCGCTCAGCACCGCGCCGAAGCCGTTAGGCATAAAGCCGCCGTGATCCCACAGCCGCGAAATGCCGCTCACTTCGGCATAGGGGTAAAAGCCGGTAATGGCGACCGCGCCCAGTACGATAAACGCCAGAATAGCGATCACTTTGCACAGCGCCAGCCAGAACTCGAATTCGCCGTAGTTCTTGACGCTCAGCAGGTTACTGCCGGTGAGGGCGAGAGTGATGACCAGGGAGAACAACCACACCGGGACGCCCGGCACCCACGAATGCAGAATAATCGCCGCGATATTGGCTTCCAGCGGAATAACCAGGACCCAGAACCACCAGTACAGCCAGCCGATGGTATACCCCGCCCAGCGGCCGATGGCTTTATCGGCGTAGGTGGAAAAGGAGCCGGTATCCGGCGTGGCGACCGCCATTTCGGCCAGCATACGCATAATCATCACCACCAGCAGCCCGGCAAACAGATAGGCCAGCAGCACCGCCGGGCCTGCCTCGGCAATGGCGACGCTGGATCCGACAAATAAACTCGCGCCGATCACCCCGGCGATAGATAACATCGTGACGTGGCGCGACTTCAGCCCCGCCCCTAAATCCTGTGATTGCGACAGTTGCCCCATCATTTACCCTCTCGAAGTGTGTCACCTGGGAGAGCGCCCCGACGTTCCCGCGCCGGGGCACGCGTATTATTGTTGTTTTGCAGGTCTCGTCTTCATTCCCTTACGAACGTACTTCGCTTCCGCATGTGTTCTGTTCTATGCCTGTTTCTCTATGCCTGTTTCGCCTCGCTAAAGCAGTCGGCAATGATGTTGAGCCCCTGCTCGATCTGCGCCTCTTCGATGGTCAGCGGCACCAGGATGCGCAGCACGTTGTAGTACGGCCCGCAGGAGAGCAGGATCAGGCCTTTGTCGCGGGCGCGGGCGACGATATCCGCCGTCAGCCTGGCGTTCGGCCTGCTGCGGTCGCCCTCTTCAAACAGCTCAATGGCGATCATCGCCCCCAGACCGCGCACGTCGCCGATCTCCGGATGATCTTCAGCGATCGCCAGCAGGCCCTGGCGCAGGGTGTCGCCGAGCTGGTTGGCTTTTTCCAGCAGATTCTCCTGCTCGAAAATCTGTAATACCGCCAGGGCGGCGGCGCAGGCGATGGGGTTGCCGGCGTAGGTGCCGCCCAGTCCGCCGGGGGCGATGGCGTCCATCACCTCTGCGCGGCCGGTGACGCCCGCCAGCGGGAAACCGCCGGCGATGGATTTGGCGAAGGTGGTGATATCCGCCGCGACGCCCATCTGCTCCATGGCGAACAGGGTACCGGTGCGGCCCGCGCCGCTCTGGACCTCATCGGCGATGAGCATAATGCCGTGCTCGTCGCACAGGGCGCGCAGGCGCTGCATAAAGGCCGGGGAGGCGGCATAGAACCCGCCTTCACCCTGCACCGGCTCAATAATGATGGCGGCGATATCTTCCGGCGCGGCATCGTTTTTGAAGATGCGATGGATGCTGGCGATCGCCTCGTCATCACTGACGCCGTGCAGCGCGCACGGGTAGAGGGCGCGATAGACATGGCCCGGCATTAAGCCCATACCGGCGGAGTAAGGATTCACTTTGCCGGTCAGCGACAGGGTGTAATGGGTGCGGCCGTGATAGGCGCCGGTGAAGGCGATAGCGCCGCTGCGCACGGTTGCCGCGCGGGCGATCTTCACCGCGTTCTCCACCGCTTCCGACCCGGTGGTGACCAGCAGGGTTTTCTTGGCGAAATCACCGGGCACCTTCTGGTTCATCTTTTCGCACAGCGCCAGATAAGGCTCATAGGCCAGCACCTGGAAGCAGGTATGCGACAGCTTTTTCAGCTGGTCTTCGACGGCGGCGACAACCTGCGGATGCAGGTGGCCGGTATTGAGCACCGCGATACCGCCGGCAAAATCGAGATATTCCCGGCCTTCCACGTCCCACACCCGACAGTTCTCCGCGCGTTCGGCGAAGATAGGGTGGATCTGGCCGACGCCGCGCGGGACCGCGTCGCTGCGACGCGCCATCATTGCTTTATTGCTGTTCATCCGTCGCTCCTGTTAAAGGCCAATGCACATATATTTGATTTCTAAGTAATCTTCGATGCCGTACTTCGACCCTTCGCGGCCGAGGCCGGAGGCCTTGACGCCGCCGAACGGAGCGACTTCGGTGGAGATAATGCCGGTATTGATGCCGATTATGCCGTACTCCAGCGCTTCGCCGACGCGGAAGACGCGGCTCAGATCGCGGGCGTAGAAATAGGCGGCGAGACCGAACTCGGTATCGTTGGCCTGGGCAATGACGTCGGCTTCATCTTTAAAGCGGAACAGCGGGGCCAGCGGGCCGAAGGTCTCCTCTTTCGCCACTTTGGCGCTGTCGGGAACGTTGACCAGGATGGTCGGCTGGAAGAAGTTGCCGCCCAGGGCGTGCGGTTTGCCGCCGGTGACCACCTTCGCGCCTTTGGCGATGGCATCGGCAATGTGTTCTTCAACTTTGGCCACGGCTTTCTCGTCGATCAGCGGGCCGGTGGTGACGCCGTCCTGCAGGCCGTCGCCAATGCGCAGTTTTTCCACCGCCTGCTGCAGCTTCTCGGCGAAACGGTCATACACCCCGTCCTGGACGTACAGGCGGTTGGCGCAGACGCAGGTCTGCCCGGCGTTGCGGAACTTCGACGCCAGCGCCCCCTCGACGGCTTTATCGAGGTCGGCATCGTCAAAGACGATAAACGGCGCGTTGCCGCCCAGCTCCAGGGAGACTTTTTTGATGTCTTTCGCGCACTGCTCCATCAGCTGGCGGCCAATCTCGGTAGAGCCGGTAAAGGAGAGCTTGCGCACCAGCGGGTTGCTGGTCAGTTCGCCGCCGACCGCGCCGGCGGAGCCGGTGACCACGTTGAACACTCCGGCGGGGATCCCGGCGCGATTCGCCAGTTCGGCCAGCGCCAGCGCGGAAAACGGCGTCTGGCTGGCCGGTTTCAGGACCATGGTGCAGCCGGCGGCCAACGCCGGGCCCGCTTTGCGGGTGATCATCGCCGCCGGGAAGTTCCACGGCGTGATGGCGGCGGTAACGCCGATGGGCTGCTTAATCACCAGCAGGCGCTTGTCGGCCTGGTGGCCCGGAATGGTGTCGCCGTAGATGCGCTTACCTTCTTCGGCGAACCACTCAATAAAGGAGGCGGCGTAGCTGATTTCGCCTTTGGCTTCCGCCAGCGGTTTTCCCTGCTCGAGGGTCATCAGGCGAGCGAGATCGTCCTGGTTCTCCATCATAAGATCGAACCAGCGGCGCAGAATGTTCGCCCGCTCTTTGGCGGTCAGGGCGCGCCAGGCGGGTAGGGCGCGATTGGCGGCTTCAATCGCTTCGCGGGTTTCATCGGCGCCCATTTTCGGCACGCTGCCGAGCTGCTCGCCGTTGGCCGGGTTGGTGACCGCAATCACGTCGCCGTTGGGCGCATCGCGCCACTGGCCATCGATCAGCGCCTGCTGGCGAAACAGTGTCATATCGTTGAGTTGCATAATTGCTTCCTGTCTTCAGGGGGGGTTAACGGGTAAAAGCGGCGTGTAGTGTCTCCACGCTACGTGCCGCACGCAGCGTGCGTCCGGGATTGCTCTGGCTGGCCAGCAGGCTCTGCACCTTGCTGACGATATGCGCGCCGATCGGGATAGCGGAGGTGGCCGCTGGCGATGGCGCATTGCAGGTATGTATCGAACGCGCGGTGGTAACGAAGAGAAAATCGTCGATCAGCTTGCCCTGCGGCGACACGGCCTGCGCCCGCACGCCGGCCGGCCACGGGCGTAAATCGCTCAGCGTCAGGCTCGGGCAGTATTTTTGCACCAGCCGCAGATAGCCGCTTCTGCACAGCGAATTCTTCATTTCGCCCAGTCCGGAGCGCAGGTTGTTTTGCAGTACCCGGCGGATGCCGGGCGAGGTGAGGATCTCCAGGGTATCGGCCAGCGAGATATCGCGCTTGCGGTAGCCTTCGCGCTTCAGAGCCAGTACGGCGTTGGGGCCGACGGTGACGCTGCCGTCGATCATGCGGGTCAGGTGGACGCCGAGGAACGGCATCGCCGGATCGGGGATCGGATAGATCAAATGGTTGACGATCTGGTTGTGCTGCGGCGCCAGCTGGAAATACTCGCCGCGGAACGGACAAATGATAAACCCGGGATCGACGCCGAGCATTTTCACCAGCCGATCGGCCATCAAGCCCGAACAGGCGATCAGCGTCGAGGCCTCATATTCTCCGCCCTGGCGGGTGCGGATCACCACGCCGCTGGCATGTTCTTTCAGGGCGCTGACTTCGGCGTTGTAGACGATCGTTCCGCCTTTCGCTTCGAAGTTCTTCGCCATTGCCGCCGCCACTTCGCGGTAGCTGACGATGCCGCTGGAAGGGACGAAGATCCCGCCGAGCCCGGTAATGTTCGGTTCGCGCTCGCGTAGCTCCCCGGCGCTTAGCCACTCGCGCTGCAGGCCGTTGGCGGCGGTGCGATCCCACAGGGCGCGCATCCGCTCCATCTCCAGCGGCGAGGTGGCGACCAGCATTTTGCCGCAGACGTCATAGCGGATGCCGTTCTGCTCGCAAAAGGCCTTGGTGGCGCGGTTGCCGGCGAGGCAAAACTGCGCCTTGAGGCTGCCGGGCGTGTAATACACCCCGGCGTGGATCACGCCGCTGTTGTGGCCAGTCTGATGGCAGGCCGGGCCGGCCTCTTTTTCCAGCAGCGCAATGCGGGCGTCCGGGTAAATCTCAATTAACTGCATGGCGGTCGACATGCCGATGATGCCGCCGCCGATAATCACGAAATCATACATCCGCTCAATTCCTTCGCCTGAAAACCCTTATTGATGAGTCTGGTAATGATTCGTGGAATACGCAAAGTAGCCGCGCTGGCGCATCAGCTCGCGGCGCAGGTCCGGGTGCGGCGTAAAGCGGTCGCGGCCGTGCAGCCAGAACAGGTTGTTAATGAGCAGAAATTTGCCCACCGGCACCGGTATGGAAAGGATGTTTTTGCTGGTCTCCAGCGCGTCGGAGAGGCGGCTCAGCCAGGTGCCTTCTTCGAAATCTTTCGGCTGGACGAACTGGTCGATATAGCGCATTACCGGGCGGCCCAGCGAATCGACGTCGAACACCGGGTGGAAAACATCCTTGCTGACGTTTTTGCTCGGCGGCGCGGCCCAGCGCATTGGGCGGCGAGCCAGCGGGTCGCGGAAAAATTCGTCGAGATGCTCCCAGTCGTCGAGATGCAGCAGCAGGGAATTGCCGCCCTGCATGTTCTGCTCGTCGATCTTCATCATTAATACGTAGTCGGTTTGCTCTTCGACGTAGGTGCCGTCGTTGTGCAGCTCCATCACCCGGTGCGGCTGGCGCAGGTAGCTGTCTGAGTTATCGACATTTTTCACCACGAAGCGGGCGTAATACTGACCGCTCATGGCGTCGAAGTTGGAACGACCAATCAGGTGGGCGACGGCGGTGGCCAGCTTGACCATCTCCTCGGCCTGGCTGACGTGATCGATCCCTTCGCCGTTGATAAGCAGCGCGCCTTCCGCGCGATCGAGCAATGTTTTGATCAGCAACGGCTGCAGCTGATTGCCACACAGATCGTCGAGGATCTTGCCGACCTGGAAGCGTAAGAAAGATTTGTACTCCAGCGCCTGCACCGGCCACTGCGCGACCTGCTGCAGGAACTGCGTGGTCGTTTCGGCGGAAAAGGTGAGCTCCAGCAGGCGCGGCGACTGGGCGGAAGGGGTGAAAGAAAAGCCAGGGTATTGCTGGGCTACCGGCGCGGGTGTCGGTTTTACTGCGGTCAGGGCGTTCATCAGGATCGTTCCTCGCTGTAAGGTCAGGGTGATGTTCATTTCGTAGCCATAAATTAAAAATATCTACATTTTTATAAAATGCGTACGAAATGGCCTTTTTGTTTCCATTTTGTGATCTGACAACAATTATTTAACAATGCGGGAGGGGGGATAAGGTGGTGGTGAAAGTGGCGGAACAGAGCGGGTGGCGTATAGCGCAAAATGGGGATAAGGCCGAGGGAAATCGTAATACCGGTCACAGTTTTTAATCTGCACAATATCCTTACCAGATGAAGGTGTTAATATTCAGCCGGTAAATACCTTTCAATGCTCACTGAGGCTTCGATGCTGGAGAATGTCATTATCAGATAATCAGTTTCCCGACCTGCCCAGGCCGGACTGATTATCGCTGCGCTTAAACCTTACGCACACACCTGCGGGTGTAGGCATGTTTTCGCACATGATAATGAACAGGTTTCAGTATGAATTTATCCCGTCAGGAACAACGGACCTTACACGTTCTCGCCAAAGGTGGCCGTATTGTGCACGTCCGCGATACCTCCGGCCGCATTACCGCCGTTGAATGCTACACCCGCGAAGGGCTGTTGCTGAGCGACTGCACCCTTGCGGTCTTCAAAAAGCTCAAAACTAAAAAGCTGATTAAGTCGGTGAACGGCCAGCCGTACCGGATCAACACGACCGGTTTGAATAACGTTCGCGCGCAAGCGGACAACCGCTGAAATAGCGACCCGGGCAGGGTCGCTGCCCGGGCGTATGGCTCTCAAGGAGAAAACCTCATGATCGATATCCCTCGCATTTTTACCATCAGTGAAAGCGAGCACCGTATCCATAACCCTTTTACCCCGGAAAAGTACGCCACGCTGGGACGGGCGCTGCGAATGGCGCCGGGCACCACCATTCTCGACCTCGGCAGCGGCTCCGGCGAGATGCTCTGTAGCTGGGCGCGCGATCATCAGATCGTCGGCACCGGCGTAGACATGAGCCTGCTGTTCAGTCAGCAGGCGGCCGCCCGGGCAGAGGAGCTCGGGGTAAGCGACCGGGTAACCTTTGTGCACCAGGATGCCAGCGGATATGTCGCCAGCCAGCCGTGCGATGTTGCCGCCTGCGTGGGGGCCACGTGGATCGGCGGCGGGATGGCAGGCACAATCGAGCTGCTGAAGCAGAGCCTTACGCCAGGCGGCATGTTGCTTATCGGCGAGCCATGGTGGCGCAAACGTCCGGCCACGGCAGAAGAGGCGATTGCCTGCGGCGCGCAGTCACCCGATGACTTCCTGACGCTACCGGCGCTGGTCGCCCACTTTGGCGAACTGGGCTATGACGTGGTGGAGATGGTGCTGGCCGACAAGGAGGGCTGGGATCGTTATGAAGCGGCGAAATGGCTGACAATGCGCCGCTGGCTGGAGGCCAATCCGCACGATGACTTCGCTCCGGAGGTTCGCCAGCAGTTGACCACTGCGCCGCTACACCACGTCACCTGGACCCGGGAATATCTCGGCTGGGGCGTGTTTGTCCTGATGGCGCGTTAACCGATATGTCGGTAGCGTCAGGAGGCGCTACCGACCATCTTCAGACCTTCAGTTCGTCGTAGCTGACCATGACGTGTTCTGGGGTATCACAACGTACGGCCAGGAGAGTAGGGGCACAATAGCGATGAGTCGCCTGGGGGTGGATGAGCTGTGGGGGCTGGCTAGCCTTGCGATAACGCAATTTCATCCCTACAAAGGTATAATGACCATCAATATGGCGCTTGTATAAAATAATGCAGCAATTATCTTTGAATGAGAATAAGGCGAGGGAGTGGAAACGTTAGTTATTCTGGCCGTAGTCGTATGGGTACTTTTCAAACTGGTACAAAAGGTTACGAGCAAACTCTATCCTCCAGACTCGGTGAAGGTACAGGAGAAGCCCGACACAACGCCAGCGACGGATGCCTGGGGAAATTACCCTAAAGCTGAAGGGCATGTCGTTTTATTCGAGCAGTACCGGCGTGAGCAGGCGCTGCGGCAGCAAGCAGCTAAAGAGACTGATACGTTCTACCGCTCAAGGGAGTGGCGGCGTTTACGTTACCAGGCGTTCCAGCGCTACGGCAATAAATGTTGCGTATGCGGGCGAGGCGCCAGTGACGGGATGGTGATGCACGTTGATCATATTAAACCGCGTTCTCTTTACCCGCATTTAGCCCTCGATATTGCCAATCTGCAAATCATGTGCAACGAGTGCAACGTCAGTAAGGGCAACAGAGATGAGGTCGAGTGGCAATAATAAGGATAAGATGCAAATATCGCAGCAAAACGAACCATTTACTTTCAGACATTTTCCTGCGTAAAAATATATGCTTTGAGCGGAGCGTGAATTGCACAGACCGCGCCAGATAACCGCCATAACTGCTATCTGCAATAGAGTGGCTGAAGAGTGAGGCTTCTGATTCACTTTCGGTAATAAAAAATGGCGCTCAAATTTCTTTATCCATAATGGTTGCGGTATAGGTCCGCCAGTTTCCCGAATCGTTAATCACCGCATAGTCTACTGTTGACCCCACCGCTGGCATATTCGAAAGCGCGACATCGCGCTGCTCATAGGGCGCGAGCATGATGTTACCGATACTTATTCCCTTTATCGGCATGACAGCCAGGCTCATATACCACGGGGTCGGATTGGTTATCGTGATGCCCTGCGAAGCGATACTGAAGCGTAATTTCCGCTCATCGTTGCTGGTGGGGGCCTTTAAGCCGTGCGGACGAATAAATACCTTTAACCGTAATCGCAGGGGTAACACTAATTTGCGAGTGACGCTGTCTGTTGCATTCTGCTCGGGGGGGATCTGGTAAATATTAAGCCAGAAAAGGCTTTCCCGATCCCCGGGTAAACTACGGCGCGAGCTCAGCATCACACGAAGCGTTCTCAACTCATCCGGCTGCATTTTAAAGACAGGGGGCAAGACCACCAGCGGCGTGCGGCTACTGTCTGGTGAAGAGGCCGTCTCTCCGGCATCGGTCCAGACCTGTAACAGCATCGGCGTCACGCTATCGTTTGTGAGCGTCAGCGACTGGACAACATCGTTAGCAGCGAAGACGATCCGGGTTCGATCAACGTTAACCGCAGCAAACGGCGCCGGAGTGATGCCTGCCAGCAACAATAGCGCTAACAAAGCCTTACTGAAAACTAACCACTGCCTGTAACTGCGCATTCACGCTCCCTACCGTTACCGTTTGTCCTCCACGCGCCTCAAGGGAGGCCGTAAAATCACCGTGCCAGATTTCCACCGAACCATGATCTTTTTTGCCGGTTTGTACCGTGAGCTCCTTATACCCATACCAGCCACGGGCATTGCCCGTTCCCGTACTCGTTTTGTCTGGTAACAGGTTAAGCGGCGCACCGCGCTCATCGTAAATCCGTATTCCTACTCCGGAAGCCACGCCCTTTTCGCCATAATGCGTATCCAGTAACCAGGTTAATCCGCCACCGGTGGTCGTCAGGCCCAGGCGGCGCGCGGCGGCAACAGCCGCAGGCTGGTTGACCAAAAAGCCCATGGCGACATTAGCTACCTGGGTTGTGGGGTGAGTTGAAGACATCGCGCCGGCTTCGCACTCAAGCGTTATACTGAAAGGCGCCTCGCTGCTTTCGCCAGAGGTAAGCGCTTCTGCTGATATGGTGGGGAGCAGCACTGTCGCAGGATAATCTTCAATGGTGCAAGCTGCGCCGCGAATATAGGTAACCTGATTATAGCTACTCCATGCACCGGGCCAATAAGCAGGCCAACCATAATAGCTTGAAGCATGATCCATACCTGGCTGAATAGCGGATGTTATTAAGCCCGGCCCTTTAAAGGCGATATAACCGCGCGGCTGGGTATAGAGGTCTTTGTTGATTCTGTCCGAATAAATATACTGATCCGAGGCGGCGATTTTAATCATCTCATACAGGACATTACTAAACGCGCCTGCGGGAATATAGATTGCGCGATCGTCCTGAAACCAACTATCCGCTGTAAGCTGGCGCTGCTTCCAGTAGCGGCTATAGTATTCGCCAGTACTCAGGTTAGTCATCCGTACCGCGACGTTACGTTCCGCGTCATAGTAGGCCCCTTCAACTTCTTTCGCCCGGCGTCCTCCAACAAAAGGGTTATCGGCATTGGTAGAATATAATTCGTACAGTTGCCCGGCATCCTTCAAATCACAGCGGTAAAGCACCTGTTTTGCCGAGTAGGGCGTCTGAACGCCGGCGGTGAGGAAATTAGCCACTGCGCTGGCAAGCACAGTACCTGAAGGCTGGAACTTGTTATTGGCGCTAACGCTAATGACTGACGGCAGACCAAGATGACCGATATTGTCATCATAGGCGCCGCGCCAGTAGCGCGCGGTATAACCCGCTTTAATCGCAGCCTCAGAAAGGAAACTATTATCCGTGACCTTAACGCAGTTAGCCCAGGGCGCGGTGCTGAAAAGCAGGCCAGCTGCAAACAGCAGCGTTCGGCGAAGATGACACATGAGACTATTTCCTCTCGCAGGTAGTCGTGAGATAAATCACGTTTTCAGGAGAATGCATATCGAACTGGTAAGGCACACGGCAACGTCGGTTGGCTCCTTTTCCCCAACGCACCAGTAATGAGCCAGAGGGTGTGCTGATCCGGGCATACACCTGCCCGCCTTGCCCGACCATCCCAATGACGGCGCCTTCGCTGTTCATGACCTCGGCGCCCATTGGCGGTATGCCGCCATCTGCCATTTTCACCGCGATGAGCACCGCTTTGCCGGTAATCGTTGAGAAGTTCACCCGTGCGATCGCGCCAGCATAGGGAACCACCTGTTGACTTCCCCCGGTCAGCTCAGCATCGCTGCGCATCTGCCGGGTATCGAGTGAGACGTTGTTGCGACGATAGGGAGATAGCGAGGGCAAAATGGCATACCCAAAACGGTCGATTACCGCCCCCTGACCGTTCTGTACGACGGCGCCCTGTGCGCCATCGGCGTGAATTAATGCAAACGTGTCGCTGGCGTAGGGGCCGAACGTCACGCCACCGGAATGCAACACCACGGTTCCGGAGGAGCCTAGCGCCACCTGACGATAGTCTTTTCCCTGATCGTAGCCCACGCGCAGCGCCCCAAAACGGGTGTTTTGCTGGACGTTGCCGCCAAAAGTCGTTGCTGTCCCTTCATCCCCATAGCGATAGCGATCATAGCCGCCGTAGACCGACCAGGAGAGTTCGTTCTGCTCGCCACGGGTTCCGTTCATCGACAAGGTTGAGGATCGGTTCGCGCGCGACTGGTTATAATTCATTGCCACGGAGGTCGGATTGTCGCCCCAGTTAAAGGGAATGGATAAAGTGAACGATAGCGTCGTCTCGGTATATTTTTGCCGCTGGTTCAGATCCTGCGGTTCGTTAACGCTGTGGTAGAAGCGGCCATCGTCCCAGGTGGAGCGCTGCCTGGCAAGGTTGAATCCATAACTCACTTTTCGCCACTGGTTGCTATAGCCCAGCTGCAGTTGCGTGATCCGCGACCGGTTATTGTAATAATCAGCGGTACTGGCGCTAAGATTGAGCGTCCCCAACCGACCTAACGGCTGGCTGACGGTTGCAGAAAGACGTTGGCGTTGGTGTAGGGTATCGGAGTAGTAAACAATGCTGTTGTGCTCCTGTTGCCGGACGCCAAACACATCTTCTAAATCGCGGAATCCGCCGGTTGAGTAGCGATAAGCCGCCAGTACCAGATTAGTGCCTGTGGAAAAGGTCTTGCTATAGCTGAACTCCGCGCGCCAGCCCTGCTGCCGATCGTTATGTTCCACTTGTGCGCCAGACCAGGTGGCATTCATCCCGAACGCGCCCAGACGGGTTGCCAGAACGCCGCCAGCCAGCCAGGCCTGATAATCATGCGCCAACCGCGATCCAAGATTAAGCGTGAGATGATTATTCACCCCGTGCTGCAGCGTCCCCTCAAGAAAACGGTTGTCGATGCGGTAATATTGGCGGACCTTGCCTAGAGCAAAAGCGTAGTGCCAGTTACCAGGGCGCACCGAGTCGGGAACGGCGGAATAGGGAACGGTAAAACGAGATACCTTTCCGTTAGCCTCAATCACCTTAACCTGCAAATCCCCCTGATAGCGGGTGTTGTAAAGATCATCTATATAGAACGGGCCAGGTGGAACATGGGTTTCATAGATAACTTTGCCTAGCTGTTTGATGACCACCCGCGCGCTGCTTGACGCCACGCCATGCACCTCCGGCGCATAGCCGCGTTTGCCCTGCGGCCACATGCGCTCATCCGTGGCGAGTTTAATACCATTGAATGACAAGCTGCCGAATAAACTGGAGTCGGTATAGTTATCGCCAAATGCCATGATGCTGTCGATTGCGGTGAGTGGCCGCTGTACCCAGGTGCGCACGCGATTATAATGCCAGGCGCTACCGCTTTGGTTACTGTCGGCATAGCGCAGATTCCCCTGATGGCGGAGCTGCCACAGGCCAATATTGCTGCCAACGTTGATGCCGCTCCACAAATAGTGGTAGCGGAAGTGCTGGCTGGTGTTGTCTGTGTGGGTCCAGTTGGTGTTATGGCGTAAAAACAGCGCCAGCGCGCCGCTGTCCCACTGCGAAGGCGGGATATAGCCGCGCGGCCTGTGCATCAGCTCGCTCATCGGCAGCGTAAGCCGGAGCTGTAGCGTCGCGCTATCAAATTGCCATTCACCGCGGGATACCCAGTCCCTTAGCGGACGGCAGCTATTTTGCAGCGCGTTGTCCGGGAGCGATTTAACCTGAGCGGCCTGCATCAGCGATAACGGAAGGCAGGGCTCGGTGCGCTGTCCGCCATTGACTGGATTAAAGCGGATTTTTACGCCGGATTTTATCAGCGTTCCATTGACGATAACGTCAACCAGATACTCTCCGGCGGGGGTGTCGGGTCCGTTAACGCTCGCCATACCTTGTCCGTAAGCTGTTCCCTGCAATAGAGAGGGGTCGAAATAATATTCTTCACCGAAAGCCTGGCCAACGCAGGCTACGGCTAAGATAACGAAGATATTTTGGCGTGAGAATTTAACCTTCAGCGACATGATAACGCTCGCTTATCCTTGCACCCTGGTCGTTAACCACCGTCACAGTGACGGTACCGTTAAGTGAATTGGCGCTGACGTTTCCCGGTATCCAGAAAGTGCGACTGGAAAAAGGGGGGACCATGTCGACATTAAGCTCGCGTGAAGTACCATTTACTTTCACGCTCAGATTACTGAGGGAGGCATACCAGGGTTGCGGATTGCTGATGACAATACCGGCGCCTTTTCGGGCATTACGCACCACGGTGATGTGCAGTTTTTTCGCCAGGTTACCTGGTGAACCAATGCCTTCCGGCCGATAGAAGAGTTTGATCCGCGTCCTTAGCATCACCAGCACTTTATTTTGCTGGCGGCCACCTATATTGGCTGGCGGTACCTGCAACGCGTTGAACCAGAAAACCGATTCACGATCGTGCGGCAGCGCTTTACGCTGGCTATAGACAACGCGGACGATCTGCCCTGATTTCGGTTGGATTCGAAATACTGGCGGCGTAGAGATAAAAGGAATGCCACTCGCGTTCTCCGGCCCAATATGCAGATCGCCATTGTCAAACCAGGTTTGTACGATATAGGGAAAGTCATCGTTATTTTTTAGCTGTACATCGACTGAGGCGACGGTCGATGGATAAATAATCCGACTGCCTACAATGGTAACGCTGGCCCAGGCCCCGGTAACGGGAAAGAACAGGGCTATCAGCAGCACCAGATAGCGTAGCCCTGAACGGGGGGCATCCTTTTTCATCGCAACAACTCCATTGCTATCAAAAAGGTCCGACGGCAAGCACCGGACCACGGAGAGTTTTACAGGTAGGAAACGGCGTACTGGAGAGTGGCTTCGACCGTACCAGCCGATGCTGCTCCTGTGGCGTAATACTGCGCAGTGTAGGTGGCGCTGGCTTCCGTCTCTCCAGGCTTCAGTTGTAGATCGCCTTCACCTTTGAAGCCGTTGGTCAAATTGATAACTTTATTTGCGGTATCAAGGAGTTGTACTTCAACGTTGGTCGCGTCTCCCGTATTCCCAAGATTACCGTTGCTGGTCACCTGGTTACCAACGAAGACGGTAGAGATTTTGGTCGCTCTATCGGTATTACCCGTGCAGCCGGTGAGACCAATATCAAATGTCACCTGACCTGCGACATCTCCGCCTTTCGCCAATTCCTTGGCACTCACCGTCGGCAGAATAACTACCGGTTTTGCCTGATTGCCGTTAATCGCCACAGAACAGGTTTCATCGGAAACTTCACCGCGAAAGGTAATAGTATTATTAGATATGGCTAGCGCGCTGGTGGAAATAAAAAGTGAGGCTGTTAATAAAGCCAGTGTGGTTTTCTTGAACATGGTTTTTTTATTCCTTTGTTGCTATTCATTTATATATGATGAGGCTCGCTCTGCAGCTAGGGCAGATAAAGACAACGTCCTTTAGTTGATGCAAAACAAAATAGCGTCTCGCCAGGTGATTTTATTGTGCGGTTTCCGGTGATAAGGTTGCATAGCGACGTGGTCAATCGCCGGGCGGCGCCATCATGTTTTAAAGGCAAGATTACGAACCATTTTCTGAAAAGAGCTTACTGATGTGCTGAATATTCCTTAAATTTATCTTACTTGACTGGTGTGTTGATATTCAAAAAAGGTAAGAAAAATTCATAAAGGAAGCTAATCTATTGATTTGGTGAAGAGTAAGTAATAAGGGTAGCAGAGTTGATGTTAGTGACTGTGTTTTGTGAAAAGATTGCGAATGTTAAGGTGGGTGAAATCATTTCACCCTGTGTTAATATGACAGGCGACAGAGTAAGTGTATTGAAGAACGGATTTTCCATGGATGAAGAGTTATTGTTAATCGCTAAAAAGGTGATATTTGATAGTGCCAGAATGACATTGGCTAATGGTAATAAGATTATTAAAATCTCTGAGTCGGAGACAAACCTACTTCTTGCCTTCCATCGCGGTATATATAAAAAAGAAGATATCATTGATTTCGTCTGGAAGAACCGTGCGGGTTGTGTTTCAGAATCGAGTTATTACAAGCTTATTAATCAAATGCGGAATAATTTTTCGCTCGTTGGTTTGAAAGCGGACGATATTGTTACCCGTCCACGAATTGGTGTTTCGTTGTCACTGCCATTAGAACCGTTCAAAAAACAACGTTCGGAAGCAGGCGAACAGGCCAGCGATACAGCGCGGGGTAAAGACAGTCGACAGACTCATCTCGCGGAGGGTAAAAAATTTACCGCCAAAATACGTCTTCTGGTGCTGACAATGTTGTTGATGCTGTTAACGGCTATAGCGATGCTATTTCAACATGCACCGGTGCAAAATAAACACAAAAGCACCTTCAGGATGCTTGGTGATAAGGATGGCTATATCTTCTTCAAAATGGCGAGCGATAAAGTGACATTTAAGGAGGTGGTTTCGGCCTATAACACCCTGACGCTACCGCTATGTCGCCAGAACGGACATTATCTTTATTACCTCCGGGAGCCGAACATGAATCTTTTTTTGCAGTGCCTGAATCCTGTTGAAACGGCGGTACCAAAATGCATTACCATCAAAGAGCGTTACTAATTATCCTGTGTGGTCTGCTCTGCGCATGTATGGTGCTGGCAACGCAGGTGTATCGGGGAGCCAGACGCGATACGGAAGAAGTGAATAACCTTATTTGCACTGCTAAATCAAATGTTTATATAAAGTCGCGAAAATTAATTTTGAGCGGAACATTGGTGCTGGACTTGAAATCCAATCGGATTGCTATTCATTACGCCGTGCAGGATCAACAGCGGGAGCAGCGGTTATTCTTTCAGGACATCACCATCAGTGCGCCTAACCGCATTGGCCCGAAAACCTACACTTTCCGGATTGAAGCCGTACACAAATTTGATTCGGATACGACGGGGGAGATGTTTTCCTGGCTGCGTCTCCTGCAACCGGCAACCGTGAATGAGCTGACGATAAACAAAGTCGGTCAGCGAACCTATCTTTTTTCACTAAACCGGCAGATCTATAATTTTTGCACAACCAGCGGTAGCACCAAGGCATAATGGGGCTTGCGGTCAGCTATACCACCGCACATCCATTCGTGAATGAGAGGCGAAACCAGTGAAGCTAAAACTATCGTATATAATTTGTGCAGTGCTGGTGCCGCTGGTCATGATGCTTACGTTAGCGCTGCTGGTCAGTGTCCTGCAGTTTAAACAGGATGTCGCCCTGAGTGCGAAAACCTTATTACGTTTTAGTGAAGATGTCTCAACTGCTTCGTGGCGGGTCACCGGGCAAGCCGTAAAATTAGCGGACAGGCCCTGCGCTGAAATTTTGTCGGAGCTTAACCGTACCCGCGCCTTTACTCCTTATATTCGTGATATTGGTTTGCTGGAAAAGGGCAATCTGCTCTGTTCCTTTGTTAGCAGAGAGCAGGCGCATCCTTTTCCTCTGCCACCAGGTAAAACGCTCCCAACGCCGCTACCTGCCAGGTGGGTTCGCTCATTTAGCTGGATGGCCGGTGGGCCTGGCAGGCCCGCGGTGGTTTACACACAGCAAGTCGCGGCGGATAAAGCGGCGTTTGTTATCGTCGATTCTCGGTATGTCCAGGAGCTGATGGATGTACTCTCAGAGGAGAGAGAGGCCGTTTTCAGCCTTAGATTTGGCAAAGGCGATGCCATTATCAGTCAACCAGCACAGTATGATCGAATAGTGATGACCCAGAATTACGTCACTGACGACGGAAAGATTTCTCTTACCGTCGCTGCGCCTCTTGGCACATTGACGGCAGTTTGGATGAAATCTCTGCTCATTTTTATCCCTCTCTCGTTTTGCTTCTCATTTTTGACCCTGGTTCTTTACCGGCATTGGTCGAAAATGCGGATGTCCATGGCGCGAGAAATTATCCGCGGTATGAAAAATGCGCAGTTCACGGTGCATTATCAACCAGTATTTAACGTCAACCGCGGTAATTGTGGTGGGGTAGAGGCATTAATGCGTTGGCCTCTTCCCGATGGTCGTTTTATTACACCCGACATTTTCATCACCGCCGCAGAAAACGAAGGTATGATCGTTCCGCTTTCGCGGCATCTTTTTAAGCTCATCGCCGAGGATGTCGAAAGGTGGCAGGTCGCCGAAGGCTTTTATATCAGTGTTAATGTTTCGCCTGAACACTTGGTGCATGAGAGCTTTATTGAAGACGTTGAGTTGTTACAGGCAAGATTAGGCAATCTGCGTCTGATGCTGGAGCTCACCGAACGCAGCCTCATTGTACAACCAGCACTTGTGTCAGATAAGCTGATACGGCTACGTGAGAAAGGCATATTGATAGCGATAGACGATTTTGGTACCGGCTACTGTTCGCTTTCTTACCTCCAGCAGCTACCCGTTGATTATCTGAAAATCGATCGTACTTTTGTCGATACGATTGATACCAGCGGTAGCGACGTGCCCATTCTGGATACCATTATCATGCTTAGCCATAAACTCGGTCTTAATATCGTTGCGGAAGGCGTGAGTTCAGAACATCAATTGAGCTATATTCTCGATCATAACGTAGGATTTATACAGGGCTATCTTTACGCAAAGCCTATGTGTTCATCTGATTTTACGCGCTGGCTTGATACGCGTGCCAATGAGCAAAATGACAGGATTAAATGCAAAAAATGTTCAATAAATCAGTAACCACTGAGGTAACATAATGGTTTAACCTGAACGACGCATTCTTAACAGAAGGTCTTATGAGTAAGAAAAAATACCTAATTGATAAGAAAGTCATTCTTGATTGCGAAAAGATGACGCTGTCGTGCGATCGCGAAAGCTTGAGAATTTCCGAATCCGAATGCAATTTGCTTATTGCTTTCCATGAAGGGTTATTTAAGAAGGATGACTTAATTGCCTGGGTATGGGGACGAAAAGGCGTTGTGGTTTCCAGTGCGAGCTATTATAAATTAATCAACCAGTTACGCGGTTCATTTGAAAAGGTCGGCCTTCCCCCTTCAGCGGTATTAACGCGTCCTAAGGTCGGCGTAACGCTCTCGGTATCCATCGAATCATTGCCTGATGCTTCAACACCCGCAATGCAAAATATCGCCAGCGATACCGTTGCGCGAGTTGCAGACGCGTCGCCAGAACCAACGCAAATTTCTCAGTTTACCATCAGGAAAGAATGGTTTTTTTTAATCGGCGCAACGTTATTCTTGCTGGTAATGATTTATATATACCACAACAGTAAGCCAGATTATTTTTCTGAACTGGGAACCTATAACGGATATACCTTTTACGGTGTTACAGAGGATAACCGTACTCTTGAGGATGCGGTGGGGGCTTTTTCCGAGCTGAGCCCGCAAGTCTATAAGCAAAATGGCAATTTTATTTATTATATTCGCGTCCCTAACACCAATATTTTTGTTCAGTGTCTGAATCAACTGAATGTTCCGGAGCCCAAATGCATCACTATCAAAGAACGGTATTGAACAGCATTACGCTGTTTATTCTGGTGGTATCCTTCGCGTTGCTGATTATACATGTCCGTCAACAACGTTACCCTTTGCCAGATTTGAACGCTTTTTTATGTACTACCAGGACGGTAACCGCAGTTCAGCCGGGGAATTTTCAGGCAGATGGCAATATCGTCCTTGATTTTAAGAATAAACGCATTACGCTTCAATATGACATCCTCACCGCCCAGCAGATAAAAAAAGTATTGTATCGCGATGTATATATAAAAAACCTGAAGATGCCGGGGGCCGGAATTTATACATTTGATGTTGATTCGGTAAAGGTGTTTTCTACTGATACTGCCGGTGATTTTTTAGCACATTTTCGCTTGCTGCACCCCGGTGCCGCTAATGAAATAAGAGTCACCAGAGTCGGTAATAGCACCTATTTGTACTCAATAAATCGTCAGATATATAACGTTTGTACCTTGCAGTGAACCTGGGTTTGCGTTGCTAATAGGTTTTTTATCTATTAATATCAATATCTTACTAAATCATACTTTTTCTGAAAGTGACGGTAAAATATATGTAAGACTAATTTCATAATTTTCTCTCGATTTTTATGGTTATATTGCTGCCGCAATCGGTCTTCTACGGTGATTGCTTGTTGATAAGCATTGAGTTATTTACCAGTAAGGAGCTTTACATGCAGCGTATTTTTTCACCATGGATTATGGCGGCACTATTATTTTCGCCCGCATTAGCGGTAGCGATGGAAAATCATACCCTCTCGGTTGGCTATGCCCAAACGCACCTTAGTGCGTTAAAGAGCTCTGCCAGTAAAGATCTTCGTGGCCTCGCACTAAAATATCGTTATGAGTTCAATTCTGACTGGGGAGTATTAACCTCTCTTACCGCCACTCGTCATGAAGTACAAAATTACAAGTGGGACGCGGGGAAGTTACATAAAGATGGGGATAATACTACCAGCTATAGTTCGTTAATGATTGGACCGACCTATCGGTTTAATGACTATATTAGTTTGTATGGTAATGTCGGCATGGCAGAAATGAAGATAAAAAACCGGGATAATCATTCCTCTTCAGAAAATGCTTTTGCCTATGGAGCAGGCGTTATTTTTAATCCATTAACGAATCTTTCCCTTGGCCTCTCATGGGAAACGGCCAAATTACTTTTCGTTGATACAAATACATTTGGTGTGAGCGTAGGTTATCGTTTCTAATACCTAAAACGCCTCTGTTTATGGCAAGGAATACATTATCTCAAAAAAATAAAATATCATGACGACGATAAGAGATATTATGGACCCTTAAGATAGTTATACTTGATGGTAGTTTAAATCGTAAATCTCCCTGGAGCTCCCTGGGAAGTATATTTTATTGCCAGCACAATGCGCCTCAACATTCGACTGGTTTCGCAACTATTGGATTATTTTTAGCAGAATTGATTAAGGTATTAACATGAACAAAAAAATGGTCTTTCTGGCCGCTTTTATGCTAACAGCTTGTAGCGCTAACTCCTTACAACATGGCGCTGAGGGAGTACGTATAACACATAACGAACCTGATGCTTCGTGCACCTATTTAGGGGACGTGACTGGTAGCCAGGGTAATTTTTTCACGGGAGGATGGACGTCAAATAGCAACCTCGAGACGGGGGCCCGAAATGATCTAAAAAATAAAGCGTGGAAAATGGGGGGGAACGTCGTGGTACTGTTAACCCAAAGAGCGGGTCAGACCGGTAGCGTCTATCATGGTACAGGTTCAAGCCAGCAAACAAACGTTACATTAAGCGGCACGGTTTATCGGTGTCGGTGATAATATCTCTATCTTGATAACCTCCTGAGGATAATGCAGGTAGTAAAGTTTAAACTATGCTGCCTGTTCAACTCTCCCTTTCTTTATTAACTATGTAGTGGCACAGTAAATTTGGCCACCTGATTAAAGGTGATATTCTCACCTCAACACAAAACAGGTGACTTAATGAACAAGAAAACTAAGCGTACTTTCACCCCCGAGTTCAGGCTGGAATGTGCACAGCTGATTGTTGATAAGGGCTACTCCTATCGACAAGCCAGTGAAGCGATGAATGTCGGTTCTACCACGCTTGAGAGCTGGGTACGCCAGCTCAGGCGAGAGCGCCAGGGGATTACGCCCTCTGCCACACCTATTACTCCAGACCAGCAACGTATCCGCGAGCTGGAAAAGCAGGTTCGTCGCCTGGAGGAGCAGAATACGATATTAAAAAAGGCTACCGCGCTCTTGATGTCCGACTCACTGAACGGTTCACGATAGTTGCCAGACTGAGTGACAGCCACACGGTCGTCAGCCTGTGTTCTGCTCTTGGAATACACCGCAGCAGTTACCGATACTGGCGAAAACGACGCGATACGGTTAATCCGGCGCGAGTCAGGCTGTGCAGCGAAATACGCCGGGCGTGGAATCAGAGCAGGGGCGCGCACTCTGGCTGACGTGCTGACCCAGAACGGCGTCCCGATGAGCCGTTACCGTGCGGGGCGTCTGATGAAATATCTGAACCTGAGCAGTTGCCAGCCTGGAAAACATCAGTACAAAAATGCCCGTCAGGAGCATACCTGCCTGCCGAATCTGCTTGAGCGCCAGTTCGCTGTGCCCGAGCCAGATCGGGTATGGTGCGGAGATATTACGTATATCTGGGCAGGAAATCGCTGGTGCTATCTGGCGATCGTTATGGATCTTTTTGCCCGCAGGGTTATCGGCTGGAGTCTGTCAGCGCATGCCAATACCGCACTGATAAGCAACGCTCTGCGGATGGCTTATGAGACGCGTGGTCAACCGCATGATGTCATGTTCCATAGCGATAGTAATAATGCCGATGTCAGTCTTTACCACCACTTAGTTTGCCGTTTAACCAGATTGGTGTGATTACTGATGCAGTGAAGACCTTCCCGCATCCTGACTCACACAGCGATCGACCTTTTGTGTCCTGCCCTGGACCCGTCGGTTGCCGGAAGCGCCTTCATGCGAGGCATCTCCTCACCGATGCGCGTGACTCAAGAAGGGCCTGACGGCTTGTCTCGTTACTGTCCTGTCCGGGTTATCTGTCTGGAGATTCAACTCTGTTTCCTCACAGGAGCTCTGTCATGGTTGATAAAGTTACCGAAGCTGCCGTTGTGGGTGGCGTGGATACACATAAAGATTTGCACGTTGCCGCTGTCGTAGATCAGAACAATAAAGTCCTTGGGACTCAGTATTTCTCCACAACACGACAAGGTTACCGGCAGATGCTGGCATGGATGACCTCGTTTGGGACATTAAAGCGAATTGGTGTTGAGTGCACAGGTACCTATGGTTCCGGTTTGCTTCGTTATTTTCAGAACGCCGGGTTAGAAGTTCTTGAGGTGACTGCTCCAGACCGGATGGAGCGACGCAAACGGGGTAAAAGTGACACAATTGATGCTGAATGTGCCGCTCATGCAGCATTCTCAGGCATCAGGACAGTTACTCCCAAAACGCGTGATGGCATGATTGAGTCCCTGCGGGTATTAAAAACTTGCCGAAAAACAGCAATATCAGCCCGCAGAGTCGCTCTCCAGATTATCCATTCAAATATTATCTCTGCCCCGGATGAATTACGTGAACAGCTCAGAAATATGACGCGCATGCAGCTCATCAGGACCCTGGGTTCCTGGAGACCTGATGCCAGTGAATACCGCAATGTAACCAACGTTTATCGCATTTCATTAAAGTCCCTTGCCCGACGCTATCTCGAGTTACATGACGAAATCGCTGATCTGGATGTCATGATTGCGGCAATTGTCGACGAGTTGGCACCTGAGCTGATTAAACGTAATGCTATCGGATACGAAAGCGCTTCACAGTTGCTGATCACTGCCGGAGACAATCCTCAACGGTTAAGATCAGAATCAGGATTTGCGGCACTGTGTGGTGTCAGCCCGGTCCCCGTTTCTTCTGGAAAAACGAACCGTTACCGACTTAATCGTGGTGGAGATCGTGCTGCAAATAGTGCACTTCACATCATCGCCATCGGACGCTTACGAACTGACGCAAAAACAAAGGAATATGTCGCCAGGCGTGTAGCCGAAGGACATACAAAAATGGACGCGATACGCTGTCTAAAGCGATATATCTCCCGCGAAGTTTACACGTTACTGCGCAATCAAAACAGGCGGATCAACAGTATCCCGATAACAGCTTGACTCTTAGAAGGGCGTCCAGGGAAGCCAGTATACCGGTCTGAAATATCAACAACTTCTCTGGCGTTACAGAATAAAACAAAGCGTCAGTCGGCGGGGAAACTGCTGGGACAATAGTCCCATGGAACGCTTCTTCCGCAGTCTGAAAACAGAATGGGTACCGGTGAATGGTTACGCAGGCAAGGACGAAGCCCGACAGCAAATTAATGGTTACATATTGAACTACTACAACAGCGTCAGACCTCACCATTATAACGGTGGGTTGACTCCGGAAGAGTCTGAGAACAGATACCATTTTTACTGTAAAACCGTGGCCAATATTACTTGACCACTACAAGCTCACCTGCCGGGTATTTCTCATACCTGTCAAACAAGGAAAATTAAAAATGAAACAACCAGAGAACACGATCGCGGTAAAGGTGGCGGAATACCGTTTATACATCACCCGGCTTAGGGTCTGCCGGGATAGCCTGGCTGGATGTTGTAGTGATGCCGAGTGGCGTGGCTGGCGCTTGAGGGCCCTTGAGCAGTTAAGTAAAGCCTCATCGTTCAACTGCCAACGGGCAAACTCTGCCGATACCAGCAAGTTTCAACAGGCCAGAGAAGGTCTCCAGCAACACATCAACAAGGTTTTACCAGAAGGTCAGTGGCGTAGTGATTTGGCTGCATTACCTGCTACCCAAGAATAATGTTGAGGTATCTAGAGGAAACCTGCGGTAAAACCGGGTGGGCCGTATTATGCAACTGAACCGGATTAAAGCCGTGCGCTGCTATAAAGCTCCGCGTTGTATCCCTGGCAGACCTTCAGTGGTTGTGCCTAATCGTGTGCAGCGGCAGTTTACCGCTGTCCGGGCTAATCAGGTCTGGGTCACCGATATTACTGATATCCGCACCTGGCAGGGCTGGCTGTATCTGGCGGTGGTTATCGCTCTCTTCGCCCGTAATGTGGTCGGCTGGTCGATTAAGCTCACTCTCTCACGCGAACTGGCACTCGACGCGCTGATAATGGCGGTCTGGCGACGTAAATCTGATGGCGAGGTCGTCGTATACTCGGACTAGAGCAGCCAGTACGGAAGCGACGACTGGCAACGCTTCTGCCGGGCCAATAACTTGGCACCGAGTATGAGCCGGCGTGGCAACTGCTGGGAGTGCGGTGGCCGAATCGTTCTTCAGCTCGCTGAAAAAAGAACGGATCAAAATACACATATAAAAACCGGGATCTGGCCCGGGCGGATATCTTCGATTACATTGAAGTGTTCTACAACCGGGCCCGGCGCCACAGTCATCTCGGCGGCGTCAGTCCGGAGGTCTTCGAACAGGCCTCGTCGTGAGGACAGAATTTGTCTACAGGTATGGGATCAGTCCACTTAGCGAACATTCAACTTTGACCTGCTCGAACATCTGAAATTAGCCCTGACATAACCATCAGATATATATAAATACAATGTCCATCTGGGCTAAGTTAAAATGTCTGTCGTGTATTAATCAACAGGAAGATACCCATGACAGCACGTGCAGTAGAATTTTTACTTTGAATAAAATAACCCCTTATATCTTATTCTTTAAATGGACATAATTGAAAAAATAGAACCTCTCCAATGGATACACCACACCAGCTCCCTCCAATAAGAACCTCGACTGAAACAATTGAATAACACAAAGGAAACCAATAAACCATTATTGACTTAAACTCAGTGTGGCATTGAAAATAAATCATCGACCTAAAGCTATGATATTCAATATATTTCCTGTAAGATTAAAATAAATCTTAGATTAATAATTAAAGCATTGAAAAAAGCAAAAATTGATACTATGGTTTATTATTACTTCAAAAAGGAGTTATTATGCTTGGTAATAAAGTAGCACTTATAACTGGCGCATCGAATGGGATAGGGCTTGAAATTGCTCGCAAATTTGCCCAAAACGGGTGGGATGTTATTGCTGTCGCAAGGAATGAAGAAAAATTATCTAAAGCAGTTGAGGATCTAAAACAATACGGCACAAAAATTATCCCCTATTCCATCGATCTCAGTAAGTATGAGCAGATAGAAACACTTAAGCGAAAAACGGAACAAGATGGATTCGATATAGGAGCACTGGTTATCAATGCTGGCCAAGGACTCGGCGGTGCATTTATTGGTGGTACCGATTTATCAAAAGAACTTGAGCTCATCCGACTCAATGTTGACTCATATGTTCATATGTCAAAAATATTTTTGCCTGATATGATCAAACGTGGCGGAGGGTATGTTCTGATGACATCATCAGTTTCTGGCACGCAGCCAATACCTTTTGAATCCATCTATGGTGCGACAAAAGCATTTGTGAATTCCTTCTTCTGGGCCATTCGCAATGAATTATCCGGCAAGGGCTTAAAAATGACTTTGTTGATGCCTGGTGCCACTGCCACTAATTTCTTCATTAATGCTGGTCAGTCCAACACTCGGGTAGGTGCACACCAGAATACGACTGCGGAACAAGTCGCTGAACGTGCATGGTATGCATTAATGAGTGAACATGAAGTTGCGTATGGGAGTGATAATGCAGAATTAGCGGCAGAAGTCTACAATCGACAAATGAGTGAGTCTCATAAAGCCCAGCGTGCTCGTCTAAATTCTGAACCTGGTTCAGCAGTAAAATAAAATAGTTAAATACGAGATAACCAGGATAGTTCTTGGTTATCTCGTATTTAATCGTTAAATTAATGCTTCATGTAGTGTACTTTCAATGTGCTTAAATGCCCTATTGCAAATATCCTCGTGGTAAAACATCTTGCCTGGAATGTCAGCTTTAGGAAAAGTAAAAGGGTGGACAGCCTCAGCATAATTGACGAACTCAAAATTTGCTTCAGCCGCTACCATTTCTTTAAAAAATTCAATCACATGTAGAAGGGGAACAAAAGGATCACGAGCACCATTTAGCACGACAACTTTGGCGGAAGTCCTGCCTTTAACTATAGGTCGTGTTGTCGTTAACGTTCCATGTACACTGATACTGGTCTTAATTTCAGCGCCAATTCGCGCAAGTTCCAAAGCACAGTGTCCACCATAACAAAAGCCTACAACACCCATTTTCTCCCGTATCACGTGTTGGTCACCAGCCAGAATCTCAAGAACAATATTTAATCGATTAATCTCCTCAGGAGTATCTTTCAATTCTGTCATCATCGTAAAAGCTTCATCAGAGGACAGACTAAAACCTCTACCATATAAATCGGCAACAAGGACGGTATACCCCATCGCGGCTATGCGTTTTCCATGATCAATATTTGATTCGGTAAGGCCCATCATATTGGGGCATAAAAGTACCCCCCGGACGAGTCCCTGCATCCGAATGAATCAACAGCCCTGAGAAGATCTTATTACCCGAATACCAATTTACTGTATTCGTACTTAATGATTGCATTGTGTTTACCTGCTGCCACCGGTCTCAGTGAAGCATTCTTTATTTACGAATTCATAAACTCTTCAAATTTATCTTTCCAGTCAGGGTGCCACCTGGAAAGTGCTGGGCGATTTTGAATGATATCCTCATAGGCCCAGGTTATACGCTTTGCGTCTATTTCTGAGGTGACCGTTCCATCCGGGCAAATGATATAAAAGTCGCCCCTGGAGAAATGCTCGATAAAGTATTCAATCACTTGTTGGCTTTGTTGAATAAATCGAACTTTTGCTGAGTTGAAGGATCAGATCACGCATC